>OJAZ01000437.1_pt1 | contig 19333 bp, 21 predicted proteins | sample 1589851 | NCBI WGS metagenome assembly OJAZ01 (sample SAMN05416792, study PRJEB24817) | seawater metagenome | isolation source: Sea water | place: Canada:Atlantic | collected 2013-07 | reverse complement strand
GAGATTCGCCTTAGTCTCGTGGGCTCGGAGATGTGTATAAGAGACAGGTAATACCATTTTCACTGGTGAGTGCGCCAACAATATCGCCAGGTCTAACTTTTTGTTTTTTCCCGCCATCTATCTGTATCGTCGCCATTTTTGCTGTGAAAACGCTGTGTTCTAGCACTTCATTGCTCGGTAATTCTTCGCCTTCAATGGTGCGTTCTAAATAATCTTCTAGTAAGCCAATTTTGTATCTGTCTTTGTTACTAAACAAAGTAAAGGCATAGCCAGTACTGCCTGCTCTACCTGTACGACCAATACGATGAATATGAACTTCAGTGTCATGCGCAAGGTTATAATTAAATACCGCGTCAAGCGCTTCAATGTCTAAGCCGCGCGCAGCTACATCGGTTGCAACCAATATTGAAGCACTTTTGTTAGCAAAACGTACTAAAGTTTGATCTCTGTCTTTTTGCTCTAAATCGCCATGCAATGCAACCACACCAAAACCGTAAGCGGCCAATTTGTTTGCAACATTCTGGGTTTCAATTTTGGTATTACAGAATATTACACTCGACTCAGGCTTGTGTGTTAATAACAATAACCGAATAGCTAATAAGCGATCTTCATCGTTTTCCACTTGATAAAAGTGTTGCGAAATAGTGCTATTTTCGTGATTCGACTCTACTTTTATGACTGCCGGTGTTTGCAAATATTTATTAGCAATTTTTTGAATTTGATCTGGAAACGTCGCGCTAAATAATAAGGTTTGACGTTGCTGAGGAATTTTATCAATAATGTTATCTAATGCTGCTTGAAAGCCCATATCGAGCATACGATCAGCTTCATCTAAAACCAGTGTATCAACATGGTCCAACGATAAAGTGCCTCGACCTAAGTGATCTTCAATTCTGCCGGGCGTGCCAACAATAATGTGAGCCCCGTGTTCCAATGAACCCACTTGCGGACCAAAAGGTGTACCACCACAAAGCGTTAACACTTTAATGTTATGAACGGCCCGAGCTAATTTTCTAATTTCTTTTGCTACTTGGTCGGCTAATTCACGCGTAGGGCAAAGTACTAAGGTTTGAATTCTAAACTTTTTAACTTGTAGTTTATTCAATAAACCAAGACCAAATGCTGCCGTTTTACCTGAACCCGTTTTACCTTGAGCAATAACGTCTTGCCCCGCTAAAATAGCCGGCAAGCTCTTAGCTTGTATCTCTGTCATCTCGTGGTAACCCAGTGATGAAAGGTTTTCTAAAATTGCAGATTGCAAGGTAAGTGATGAAAATTTGCTGTCGCTCAACGTAAAAGTCCTAACTTAAAAATAATTGCCGCTATTTTACACGCTTTCACTCAAGCAAGCACAGCTTTACGCAATTAAATTATTGGCGCTATTTAAGACGATGAAAAGTAGCATTAACTCGTCAATATATGAATAATTTTTGTTGCTAAGACTTGAGGCGATTCTAAAGGTAGCATATGACCCGTATTAGCGATTTCATGTATCAATACATTTTCTTCAATAGTAAACATTTGTGCTAATTCTTTTCTAAATGATACAAGCTCAACTAAGTTATCTTCATCACCCACAAGAAATGTTATCGGTAAGGTTAAATTTGCCAATGAAGACAATAAATTAGGTCTTAGCAGCGAAACACTGATTTGATGCAATAAGACATTTACACCAAGCGCTTGATCCATCTCGACAATCGTTTGTTTGATATGCTGATAACGCGGCAAACTTAATTGCTTAATTTTCGGGTGCAGCAGATCATCAATGCGTTTATGTGGAATGCCTGAGTAACCGCGTTGCTTAATCCAGTCAACGGTGCGTTTACGTTGTTTAATTTCAGCTTCTGGCAGATTTTTCGGACAATTAGAAACGATTAATAAGTGCTGAAGTTTGTGAGCCAACTTTAACGCTATTGCACTTGCTATATAACCGCCGAGCGAAAACCCGACTAATATCGCGTTCTTTTCAATAATTTTATGAGCTAATGCGTCAACTACCTCATCCATAGTGCCTGAGCTTGGGATCACTAAGTGGATGAGTTGAAGATCCTCATTACATTGTTCTCGCAGCAACTGCCATACAGGCATCCACAATTGTTGATTGCACATAGTGCCTGGAATAAAATAAATGGTTTTTGACAAACCTAAACCCTACTTAAATTTCAATTTATTGTCGGTATATATTTAGCTAAAAAAACGCTCAAATAAACGAATGTTGACTGCTTCATTCGCTTTCACCCGACCTTGCTCTGCAGGTAAAACAATATAACAATTTGCAGAAGCAATACTGGTTAATATGCCTGACCCTTGATTTCCGGTGCTTGTTACCATTAATTCACCCTGCTGGTTATAAGATAAAACACCACGTTGAAAATCCATTCGCCCTGGTGATTTCCTTAAATCAGTAACCGTTTTAGCGGATAAGGTAATTGCAGGTGTCGCTTGGTAATTTTGGAGTTTCATTAGCGCTGGCATTGCCAGTAAATCGGCAGTAACCATGGCAGACACTGGGTTGCCCGGTAAACCAAAAAAAACACTGTTGGGTAATGTACCAAAAGCAAAAGGTTTGCCGGGTTTCATGGCTATTTTCCAAAAAGCTATTTCACCTATTTGTTCAAGTACTAGCTTGGTGTAATCGGCATCGCCTACCGAAACACCACCGGAGGAAATAACAGCATCAGCCTGAGCATCAGCTTGCATAAAAGCCTCTCTAATTGCATTTTCATCATCGCCAATCACACCAAAATTAATCACATTAACATTGAGATTTTTAAGCATTGCCGCTAACGCATAACTATTACTTTCAAATATATCGCCGCTTTGCAGAGGTTGCCCTAAAGCTTTTAATTCATCGCCAGTAGCAATCAGTGCAACATTAATTTTTCGAAACACGTTAAGTTCATTAATGCCAAGTGATGCTAATACACCAATATCAATTGCCGATAAGCGTCGTCCTTTGGTAAAAACAACCTGCCCTTGGTCAATATCTTCCCCCATTAATCGAACATGGTCGCCAATATGACGTGGCGCTAGAAAAAGTATATTTTCAGCATCTGCCTGACAGTTTTCTTGCATTTCAACAGTATCGCAATCAACAGGAATTTTAGCGCCGGTCATAATGCGAATGCACTCACCTATACCGCACTTGCCTTCAAAAGGTTGACCGGCCATCGAACGACCAACCAATTTCAAACATTGTTCATTAAGTAAACTTTTATGGGCAAATGCATAGCCATCCATCGCAGAGTTATTATGCGGTGGAACATTAATTGGGCTGCTGATATCGCTTGATAAAACTCGACCTAGTGCATCAGTAAGTGTGATATTTTCAACATCGCTTATTGGCTTAATAGCCTCAAGCATAGTGTTTAGTGCTTGCTCAAAAGGCATTAATCCGGGTGCAGAACAACAATCAACCATAGTAAACTCTTCCAATTCTTTAATTTTATTAATATTTATAAATCGATTTCTAGTCGAAAAAAAATGAGCGATGGACTAACCGAACTAGAATAAATCTAATTTAACCTAAACTAATTTAATACGGCACGTTAACAATATTAATCATATTAGTGAACGCTATTTAGCATAACCAAGGTCTTTATCTGTTATATTGATTAGAATCATACTATGCTAGCTTTGTATGATATAAAATATTCATTCATTTATTATTCGCCGAGCTCTCTTAGCTACACCTGATTATTATTTAGGCATGCTATTTTAGCCGTAAACCAAGTTCTAAACTTGAGTTTGCCAGGGTTAACAAGGAAACTTGTTTACCTCCCGACTTTGGAAAGGTGACATGTTAACAGACAACTTCGGCCGCAAGTTTTATTACTTGCGCCTATCGATCACTGACGTTTGTAATTTTCGTTGTAGCTATTGCTTGCCTGATGGTTATAAATGCGATCACGACAGACAATTTTTAACCCTACCTGAAATAACACGTTTAGCTTCAGCATTTTCTGCTATGGGCACAGAAAAAATTCGAATTACTGGCGGTGAACCTTCACTGCGTAAAGACCTGCCTGAAATAATTGCAAAATGTAAGCAAACGCCTGGCATTAAGAAAGTAGCCATTACGACTAATGGCTACAAACTGCCTGAGCACTTACCTGCTTGGTTAGATGCAGGTATTGATGCCATAAATATCAGTATTGACAGTTTAGACCCTAGACAATTCCATGCAATTACTGGCCACGACAAGCTTGATCATATCCTCAAAGGTATTGATATGGCGATTGATGCTGGCAATGTAGCCATCAAAATAAACACGGTTTTAATGCGTGAATATAATGGTTACGACATTGCAAGTTACTTAGCTTGGTTAAAAGATAAACCGGTCACATTACGCTTTATTGAATTAATGCAAACAGGTGATAATAAAGAATTTTTCGATGCACAACATGTTCAAGGTTCGCGCATAAAGCAGAACTTAATCTTAGACGGTTGGTTACCGGTTATTAATGATAAAACCGCAGGACCAGCGCAAGAGTTTTATCACCCAGATTATGCCGGTAAAATAGGCTTGATCATGCCTTACTCAAAAGACTTTTGTAATACTTGTAACCGTTTACGCATAAGTTCGTTAGGTAAATTGCATTTATGTTTATTTACCGAGCAAGGTTTATCGTTAAAAGACTATTTACAAACCGATGATGTTGAGCCGTTAAAAGCTGCGATTACCCAGATGCTAACCGACAAAAAACAAACTCACTTTTTACATGAAAAACTTACCGGTGCGACAAAAAACCTTGCGATGTTGGGCGGTTAATGACTTTATTCCAATCATGCTTAGGAGTCGTTTTAGCGGGGGGGAAGTCTTCCCGCATGGGGCAAAATAAAGCCGGTTTGCTGCGCGATAATCAAGACATGCTCAGTTATAGTAAATCGCTGCTTAACGCTGCTGGTAGTTCGCAGGTCGTTGTTAGTGGCGGTGAACACGGCGTTGACGATCTTATAGCTGATATGGGACCTCTAGGTGGCATTCAAAGTATTATTGAACAATTTAAACCTCAAGCACTGTTAATTTTACCGGTTGATTTACCGTTAATGACCTCAAATGAACTTTTAGCATTGAAGCAAGCGGGCGAATTAAGCCAACGCGCTTGTTACTTTACTGATAATTACTTGCCCTTATACTTGCCAGTAAATGCTTTTGTTGAACAGTTCTTTCAACAATCACTGTCTCGAACGTACTATCAAGGTAAGTCGCAAGTAGTATCAAAATCAGCTAATAATAAACGTAATTTATCTGGGCCTTCAGTTCGAAGTTTACTCACGCAAATTCCGCATAGGGAAATAACGCCTAAAAATAGCCAATGTTTATTCAACACCAATACGCCTGAGCAATGGCAACAGGCTAAGCAACTTTTATCTTTACAAAGGAAATCTCATGTCTAGTAATTCCCCTATCCATTGTGGCGATGGTTTCGTGCCATTAAATATTGCGGTGTTAACCGTTTCAGATACCCGAGAAGAACACAACGACACCTCAGGCCAAGCATTGGTTGAGCGCTTACAAGGTGCAGGTCATAAGTTAGCAGCGAAAGAAATTTCAAAAGACGATGTATACCAATTACGCTCAATTGTTTCTCAATGGATTGCCCGTGACGATATACAAGTGATATTAACCACTGGCGGCACAGGTTTTACTGCACGAGACAATACACCTGAAGCACTGCTGCCTTTATTTGATAAAAACATTGAAGGCTTTGGTGAAGTATTTAGAGCAATATCGCTTGACGAAATTGGCACCTCAACCGTGCAATCTCGTGCCTTTGGCGGCATGGCAAATAGTACCGTTATATTGTCTGTACCGGGGTCAACAAATGCCTGTAAAACAGCTTGGGATAAATTAATAGTTGAGCAATTAGACGCCAGTCATCGCCCATGTAACTTTGTTCCGCATTTAAAGTTTACGTAACGCATTTTTATAGAAAGTACACATGTCCGAGCTCATATCTAGATTTTCGTTTAAGCTTTTAATAAAAACTCGCCTGCTATTGGTGGCTTGTTTTACTTTGTGTGCCCAGCAAACATTCGCTGTAACAACACAAGAGCAAGCTCGGCCTTTTCGTATTGCTGTTGCTGCTAATTTTGCGCCAGCACTTGAAATACTCTTAGCTGACTTACCCCATAGAGAGCAGATTGATTTACAAATTATCAGCGCGGCGACTGGCACGCTATATTTGCAAATAAAGCACGGCGCTCCTTTTGATTTGTTTTTATCTGCCGATACCACGCGCCCAGAGCTGCTTGAACAATCACATTTGATCGTAGTAAATAGCCGAAAAACTTATGCTTTTGGGCAAATTGCTTTATGGTCGGCAACCCAACCTATAAGTGATTTAAGTGAACTAATGCACTATTCAGGTAAGTTAGCTATTGCCAACCCTGACACCGCACCTTATGGCATGGCAGCACAACAAGCGCTCACGCATTTGTCTTTGTGGTCGAAAATTAGTCGTAACTTAATTACTGGTATTAACATCAATCAAACTTTTCAACAGGTTCGCAGTCAAGCGGTGCCTTTAGGTATAGTAGCCAATAGCCAATTAGTGATGAATGATCACAAAGGTATTATTATTCCTGCGAGTTATTACCAACCTATTGCTCAGCAATTAGTGATTATTAAATCTAGTCCTCAAGTTGAACTTGCAACACAAATAAGTGCTTTTCTTCTGCAAGCAAGTAGTCAACAAACATTACAAAAACTGGGTTATTTAGCCCTTGAATCATCAAGCAAAATGAATAAGGTCACGCAATAACATGACGGATATTTCAGCTGATATTCTCGCCCTTGTCACCACCTTAAAAATGGCGGCTGTTACTACCGTTATACTACTGCTTTTAGGTACGCCACTCGCATGGTATTTGGCAAAGTGGCAAAGTCGATTTAAAGTATTTTTTGAAGCCGTTGTTGCTCTGCCGCTAGTATTGCCACCAACTGTATTAGGGTTTTATTTACTGTTGGCGTTTTCTCCTACATCATTACCTGGAGAATTATGGCAAAGCGCCACTGGCAGCCAACTTGCTTTCAGTTTTAGTGCGATTGTTATCGGCTCGGTGCTATATTCCTTGCCATTTGTTGTACAGCCATTACAAAAAGCTTTTGAACAATTAGGCGATCATCACCTTGAAGCTGCCGCTATGTTAGGCGCTGGGCCAATAGACAGATTTTTTAGTATTGTTTTTCCACTTACTAAGGCCAGTTTTATTACCGCAACCGTTTTAGGCTTTGCGCATACGGTAGGCGAATTTGGCGTAGTATTGATGATTGGCGGCAATATTCCAGGCGAAACAAGGGTATTATCCATCGCATTATTTGACCATGTAGAAGCATTTAATTACACCAATGCCCATATACTTTCTTCAGGGTTATTAGTTGCTTCATTGATACTGTTATCTTTAGTTTATTTACTGGGGAATAACCTAAGTAAAAGCTTGAACAGTAAACAACGAGTCGTTAAGTCATGAGTAAGATACTAACGCCTGAGCGAACGCCTCAACATAAGATCAGCACTTCTACCCTAACAGTAGACTTTTCTTTGGCATTTAACAGTTTTGAAACAGTGATTAAGCAAAAGATTAGTATCGATAATATTACCGGTATCTATGGTGATTCAGGCTCTGGAAAATCGACTTTATTACGGGTAATTGCTGGTCTTGAAAAACAAGCGAAAGGCCACGTTTCGTTAAATAATATGACGTTACAAAATAGTGACGAACATTGTTTTATTAAAGCAGAAAAAAGACACATCGGCTTAGTATTTCAAGACAGTCGTTTATTTCCACATTTAAACGTTTATGAGAACTTAGCTTATGGCGCTAAGCGACTTAAAAACCGTAAATTAACCATTGAAGAAGTTTTGACATTAACCCAGTTAACACAATTACAACACCACAGTGTTACGCAACTTTCTGGCGGTGAAAAACAAAGAGTGTCAATTGCTCGAGCTTTATTAGCAGAGCCTAAATTACTATTATTAGACGAACCTTTTAGTGCCTTAGATAAAACGACTAAATCGCAAATGCTGACTTTTTTAAAAACCATTCAACAACAACTTCAATTACCCATGCTATATGTCAGTCACAGTTTGAGTGAATTACAGAGTATTGCCGAGCAATTAGTCGTAGTGTCAGCAGGAAAAATTAGCCAAGTAGCCCCTATTCATCAAGCAATCCACGACTTAAATAGCCGCGGTGAATCTAGTCCTAAAACAAGCTTGTCGTTAGCTATTGCTGAGCATTTGCCTGATTACGGCCTAACTCGCCTTTTACTACCCGCAACACAGAACGATAAACACAGCATATATTTACCGCTACTTGCGCAAAGTATCGAGCAACAAAATGAACAAAGCTTAATAGGCCAACAACTGCGCTGTATCATCTATGCAAGAGATATTAGTATCTGCCTAACAGCGCCTGAGCACAGTTCAATTGTTAATCATTTACCTGCAACAATTACCGCTATTCAACACAATAAAACCAATGCGTTAATTACATTAGAATGTGCTGAACAAGCCTTTTATGCGCAAATTAGTTTATGGTCAGCAACTCGAATGGCGCTATCGGAAAAAATGGCGGTATACATTCAGTTTAAAGCCAATGCTGTACATAGTTATCATTATACAGGGCCAATTCCCCATGCTTAGTGCAAACGAACAATTACGTTTTAGTCGTCAAACTATGTTAAAAGGTATTGGCGAGCAAGGTCAGCAAGCCCTAAAAAATGCCAGTGTTTTAATTATTGGTGTTGGCGGTTTGGGTAACCCAGTAAGTGTTTATTTAAACGCTGCAGGCATTGGTAATATCTATCTGGCTGATGGTGACAGTATTGACATTAGTAACCTACACCGACAAATACTGTTTGATGAAAACGACATTGGCAAAAATAAAGCCGACAATGCCGCCGAAAAACTACAGCAACTTAATAGCAGTAATAACATTGAAGTGCTCGATGAAATGCTCGACGCTGAGTTAGCCGACTACTATATCCCCCTTGTCGACTTAGTGCTTGATTGTACTGATAACATCACTACGCGTTATTTAATCAATCAAAAATGTATTGAACATAAAAAGCCGTTAATTATTGGCGCAGCAACCGGTTTTGACGGACAACATATGTTTGTAAATCCAAACATACCCGACAGTGCATGTTATCAATGCTTATTTCCAGCCGACAAAAAAGCACCTGATAATAATTGTCAAACTTTAGGGATATTAGGACCAATTCTCGCCATTATCGGCGGTATGCAAGCCTTGCAAGCCATTAAGTTTTTAACCGGCCATACGGTCGCAACCAATCAATTAAATATTTTCGATGGCTTGAATAATTCATGGCAACAATTTACCTTAACAAAACAGAAAAAATGCCCTGTTTGCTCAACAAAAAATTAATACCGCGATTTTTTGTATTTAAATTTACTATAATTTAATCGCTTAACTTCGCAATAAGGGTCTTAACATATCTTCTAAGCCATTAAGTTTTACTTCATAAATAAGTGCCAACTGCTCGCCAAGTTTTCCTTCAGGTAAACCCTTAGCATGAAACCAAACCAAATATGGCTCAGGTAATTGTAGTAACTTTCGGCCGCTGTACTTTCCGAATGGCATGATCTGATTTATTGCAGCAACTAGCTCTGCTTTATCCTCTATCGACATATATTTCGTCTGCTCAACCGAGCCTCCAAATGTTATTTACTATTTCAGTTTCGCTGATTCATTGACATAAAAATGTCACATCTGCGGCTTATAATCCAGCTCATATTTAATGAATCGGTATCAATGTGGTACCTAAAATTGAGACAAGGAATTGTGATGTCAATAGTTAGGAAACGTAACGCTGCAGCAAAAGCTTATATACCGGCAAGTTCGCGCGACAATCAGTATATCTTGGCTGAATTTGCTTTAACAGATCAACTGCTTGCAGAGTTACCCATACAAATAGCTAAAGATGGCAGCAGCAATTATTATGACTGTTATCAAACGCTAGCGAAAATATTATTTACCCTAAGTAACGAAAGCGAGATTAAAAACAGCATACTGGTCGCCAACAATAAATTGGTTAGAGTGCGTTATAGCCAAGAAATGCACCAATGGCAAACAAAGCAGCAAATCATCTTCTATTACGATCCAAATCAGCATGTATTACAAAATTCCTTCTTTGATGCCAATATTAGAACAAAAAAAATAACCTTAGTATTTTTAGCGTCAGGAATAGATATCAGGCTTGGCGCTGCCGCTTTTCATCAACGCGTAAAAGCTTTACTGAAAAAATTTGCTCAGCAAATAAAACTCCCGCTCAAAGAAATACGTATGCGCGACCACCAACACTTAACCTATGACATTTTTGCTAAAAACAAAGGCTGCAATACAAGTACGGCACATAAATTCAGGCCTATCGGCCAAAGGTATGCAAGTGAAAATGTTGCTCTACCTGAAAATACAGCGTCTATCACTTATGCCATTATCGACTTAACACTCGATCATAGAATTTCTCAATTGGTAGATATTGATCCCACAGCCAAAGATCCCTACAACCCAATATACACTTACTTAACCGATACTTTTTCTTTAGTCGCAAAACGTTTTAACTTAAATAATGGCGCCCTGATTGCGAACGGATTAGTCCCTATTGTGCGACACAGTTTGCATGATTTAGTATCCAAAGTTGGAGAATTGCAAATGTTAGGCTACAACCCAAACCAAAGTCCTTGTGGCATTGTTAGCCGATGGCAAGCAGCTGAGTTGGTTGATAATGTACAGTTTGTCTTTGTTGCCCATTATGAGAATGGTGAAGAGCAAAACTATGCGAAATTTGTTAATCAAATAGAGCAAGCCATGCGCCTATTAGCTACAGAATTAGAGCTTCCCACTGAAAAAGATGAATTAACCTTACGCTTTCATCAACATGTTGCTTTTAACTTAACCTCAGATTAGCCCCTTTGTGGTGTATGTAATGAGCCTAGTGTTTATTAAAAAGCACTAGGTTAACTTCAACAGCGCTTTACTTTGACACGTTTTTTAAACCAGACTTACTTTTTAATTAGACTTTTTTAATCAGTGACGAAGGTATTAAATTGCCCGAGTATTTTCACCTTCCCTCTTAAAACACGCAACGATATTTTATGAGTTAATATGCTAATCATAAAGCTTATTACTCCTTATTTTTTTCTGAATATCTCTCACTTAAATACTTTATTAAGTAATTTATCAATTATCCTATTTTTTAGCGGCTAGTATTTAAAATTAACGAATAAAACATATAGACATCTAAACGTCTGAGTGATATCTTTTACAAAAGTTAAATACATAGACGTCTAAACGTCTCGTGTATTAACGAAAATAATTTGTTTCACCCAGAAAGTTTTCCGAGGATTAGATAAATGAGCATCGAAACAATAACATTAGGCGCAGGCTGTTTTTGGTGTATTGAAAATATTTTTGCTCGCATAAAAGGCGTTACTTCAGTCACAAGTGGTTATGCCGATGGCGACATTATCAACCCAAGCTATGAGCAGGTTTGCAGCGGTACAACTAATCACGCAGAAGTTGTGCAAATTGCATTTTCTCCCGAGTTATTGAGTGTAGAGCAAATTTTAACGGTATTTTTTGCCATACATAATCCTACAACGATCAATCGCCAAGGTGATGACATTGGTAGTCAATATCGCTCAACAATTTTATTCCACAACCAAGTTCAGCAAGAAATAGCAATAGCGCGAATCGCTGAGTTAACTCATGAAAAAGCCTTTGATCAACCCATAGTTACGACGGTAAAAGCCGCCAATAATTTTTATAGTGCAGAAAGTTATCATCAAGACTATTTTACTAGTAACCCTGAAAACAAATACTGCCAGTTAGTGGTTGCGAAAAAGATACAAAAATTTTTACATGAGTTCGCTTATCTTTTAAAAGATGAAAACTTATTAGCACAAGCGAGTTAATAACAACGATTTTACAAATTGCGAACCACTGCTGAGCAAATATGATGAATAAAAAAACGCATAACAATAAATTGTTATGCGTTTTTTTTGAGCATTATTTACTTTATTTACCTAACTCGAATGAACATCCGAGTGTTAATACATTAAGGTATATAGCTTACGTCTGTATTTTGTTGCTAGGGCATCACCATCTGGTAATGATTTCAGCACATCTAACAATAAATCCTTACTGGTCATATCTGCGCCATCTTTTTGTACTAATAAAAACAGTATCGATAACGCTTCATCATTACGATTAACTTGGCTGTATTGCGCCGCTAGTTTTTGTTGTAATTCAATATTATCCGGATCGTTTTGTAATTGTTGCTCAAGTGCTTGAATTTCAGGAGAGTCTGCCGCTTGATTCGCAAGCTCCAACTTCGCCACTAACGATTTATAATCGCTATTTTGATCAATCATTTTTATGCTATTGAGCAACACTTCAGCTTTTTCGACTTTACCCGTTTGAATATAAACATTGGCTAATACTAACTTAATATCAGCGCGTTCATTGTCGAGTTGATAAGCTTGGCTAATAACAGGCAATGCCTCTGCAATTTTATTTTCTGCTACTAATTCATTTGCTTGTGCTAATAAAGTGTCTTGCTCTTTTGGTAAATATTTCGCCAAAAATTCAATAATACTTTCGTCAGTTTGTGGTCCAGTCAACCCATCAAGCGGTTGACCGTCTTGTACTAAAATAGCGGTGGGTAAACCTTGAATACCAAACTGTTGGGCAATTTGCCCTTGAGTTTCACAATCAACCGTTGCATACAAAATAGTATCGCCAACATGGGTTAATGCTATAGCTAATTTATCTCGCAATTCAACACTTTCTGGTATTTGCTGAGCCCAAAAATCAACCAGTACAAGTTTAGTTTTTGATTCTTCGAGAATAACTTGCTGAAAATTTTCTAAGGTAATCGCAATAGAATTTGCCATGAATGCAGTTCCAATAATAAAGACATATATTTTTAAGTGGGGTCAAACCCTAAAGATACAAGCAAATGTGCTAAATATTTCTTATAAGCACTGGCTATAAATCAGTGCGCGTGACAGCTGAATGGTTAAAAGTTCAAGGATATAAATTTTAAACGCACGCCTCTACACTTGCTCTTAAGCCAATTTAAACAGCTCAGCTAATAATGTTATCGAGGTTATCACAGAGTCAAACAAGTGAAGCCTATTACATTTGACCTTAATGCTTAATAAGCTCATAATTTATAGGAATTTTATTATTAGATAAGTCGTTAAATGTCATTAGAAATATTTGTTATCGTTATCGTCATCATTACCTCTCTTTTATGGTATTTAAAACGAGGGAAAGGTAATAGAAGAATTAGCCGAACTCAAAATATTGTCGCTAAACGTAGTCAATCACCAGCAGCTAACATACGTAGCATATCATCTCCCATTCAGGTGCCAGTTCGCCTTATTCCAGAGGCAAATAGTGGGATAAATAACTTAGCGAATAATTCAAATGACTTTTTGAATTTTACATTACTGCCTTTTGATATTCTTAATCGTAAGCAGCAACAAAAAATTAATGAGATGAGTCAATGCTGCCGCCAGCCAAACCCCTTATTGTTAAGTTTGACCAAAAGCGAACTTGAAGCTAAAGAGTTAATCACTCTGATCAAATCAGATGCCGAAATGACAGCCAAAATACTTAACACGGTTAACTCGTCACTTTTTTCTTTGCAACAACCCATTGAAAGTATTCATCATGCCATTGTATTTATGGGCGCAACCGCAGTAAGAAATATCGCTATACAATTTATTTTACAACAAAGCTTGTCATTCAAAGACGAAGCGCAAGCGGCTGCTTATAAGAAAATATGGGTATCAAGTTATCTCGCAAGTTCTTTAGTATTTTTACTTGCTAAACATTTAGACAAAGAAAATGCCGCTGAATTATCTACCTTATGTCTACTAATGAGCTTGGGCGATATGACAATGCTCTCTTACAAGCCATCAATAGCCAGTTCTTATTTGAGTCAAACGTCATTGTTTGAAAGAGTACAAAATGAGCAGATATCATTAGATGTAAACTCATCGGTGATAGGTAAGGCTCTAGCAGAGCAATGGCAACTGCCCAAGTCAATTGTTGAAGGAATTGGTAACAGCCTAATCCCTTTAGTGAATGACAAACTCATCAGTGTTATGCCGCTTGAAGAAGCTCAAAACACTTTGCTTTGTTACTTATCTTGTCGACTAGGTGATTTAATTGCGTTTGGAGGGATTAGAGATATTTTTCAGGGTGAAAGCAATGGTATCGATGCATTAAGCAGCGTAGATTTCATGTATGTACAAACAAATATAGAACAGCTAGGTCTAGAAAAAATTAGCCAATTATTTCAAGATCCAAGCTTTGTAAATAAAGCGAAGCGACTCATTGCTCAAATCGGCGCTTAGCTCTTATAATTTTTACACACTTAGTTTTGTATATTAGTTTTATATCTTAGTTTTATATCTAGATTGGTATTTATTTTTATATTCAGTTTTTAGCTAACGCTCTTTCCCACGCTTAGTTTTCAAGCGTTAGTAGGTAGGTTCAGAGCGTTTAACTTTTATTCAGCAGCGACAATAATTTAAACGTTTTGCAATAATTCGCGAGCTATAATCACTTTCTGAATTTCACTGGTACCTTCATATATCGAAGTTACACGCACATCACGCGCCATCCGTTCAAGTGGGTATTCTTTTACATAACCTGCACCACCCATTAACTGTAAAGCATCGTAACAGGCTTTATTGGCATTTTCTGTGGCAAATAATTTCGCCATTGACGCTGCCATACCAAAAGGCTGACCTTGGTCTTTAGTATATGCCGCTTGCATCAGTAATAATCGCGCAGCTTCCATTTCGGTATAACGCTCTGCTAACTTCCACTGTAACCCTTGAAAGTTTGAAAGTGATTGGCCAAATTGCTTACGATCAACAATATACGCTTTTGCATAATCGAGCGCGGCAAGTCCCACACCTAATGCTAATGAACCAATACCAATTCGACCACCTGCAAGCTCTCCAACCGCGACGCCAAAACCTTTATTTTCTGCGCCCATCATGGCCGATGCAGGCACACGACAATTATTAAAGTGCACTTCATTGGTCGGTGATGCTTTTTGTCCCATTTTTTCTTCTGCTTTACCAATGGTGATACCGTCGGTGCTCGCTTCAACGATAAAGCACGAAATACCTTTACCTTTTTTAGCGGCAGGATCGGTAACCGCCCAAACAACAAAAACATCAGCAAACGAACCACTGGTTATATAAAGCTTACTGCCATTAATAATATAGTCATCGCCATCTTTAACCGCTTGTGTTTTCATGCCCGCAGGGTCTGATCCTGCCGTAGCTTCAGTTAAACAAAAACCACCGGCGCGATATTCACCGCTACAAATTTTTGGCAAATATTTATTTTTCTGTTCTTCATTACCTACCGCTTGAATAACTTCTGCCACCATATTGGTTACCGATGTTGTTACCGCGGTTGAGGCACAAGCACGTGCTATTTCAGTAATGGCTAAGCTAAAAGCGACGGTACCTGCTTCAACACCACCATATTCAGCTTTGATATTTAGCCCCATAAAACCTAACTCATTAAGTTTAGCTAAGTTTTTCAAAAACAATGCTTGATCCGTTGTTTCATCAAGCTTTGCTGCTACAGGTGCTAATTCACTATCGGCAAACTTTCTTGCCATATCTTGAATCATTATTTGTTCTTCAGTTAAAGACAAATCCATCAAAATTCTCACTTGTTATTAGTTTAATATTAGACTCTACTTTTTAAAGCTAGCGTTAATATTAATAAGACTAATGTAATAATACGTTTGCTATAGCTACAAAGTTTAGATTCGTTCTAATACACTACTTTATAGATTTATAGCAAAAACGCGCCAAAGCGCGTTTTTTATTTATCATATTGTAACAACGTTTACAGTACAAACCAAAGCAGACCAGCACCCAAAACTAAGCGATAGATTACAAATGGCATCATGCCTATTTTATTTACCATGATAAGGAAATAATGAATACACGCGTATGCACTCACAAATGCTAAAGCACTCCCTAACCCCATAGCTGCCCAATCAACATTACCAGCTTCTAGAATTAGCTTTAGAGTTAAATAGCTACCTGCCATGGCAATCGCAGGAATTGATAATAGAAAAGAAAAGCGCGCAGCATTTTCACGGCTTAAGCCTAACATTAAGCCGATAGTCATAGTGATACCCGAGCGAGATGTACCTGGAATTAAAGCGATTGCTTGAGCCAAACCAATAAGCATAGCGCCTTTAAAACCTAAATTTTCAATGGTTTTATTTTGTTTAGCTTTAAAGTCTGCAAAACCAAGTAAAAAACCAAACAATAATGTAGTAGCCGCAATCACAAGAGCACTGCGCAGGTGTTCTTCAATGAAGTCTTTACCCAATAACCCAAACAAGCCTGCTGGAATAGTGGCAAATATAATCCACCAAGCTAACTTGCCATCAAAATTATCTCGTTCGCCTTTCAACGTACCAAACCAAGCAACAGCCATGCTGCCAACTTCTTTTCGAAAATAAAGCACTACCGCTAATAAAGTACCAACATGTACGGCAACATCAAATGCTAAGCCTTGATCTTTCCAGCCTAAAACAGCTGACGGTAAAATTAAGTGTGCCGAACTAGAAATAGGGAGAAACTCTGTTAAACCTTGGATTAACGCTAAAATAAAAACTTCTACTGTACTCATAAAACTTATATTCCCTTATTTTTTTCGGCCCAAACTAAAGGCACTACTTTTAACTGTTGAAGACTTTTATCGTATTGTTGCCATAACTCACGATAAGACTGCCCAATAATAGGGTGAACTAGCTGCCCTGCGATTTCGGCCAGTGGCCATAATACGAAGGCATTTTTATTGATTTCTTCACGAGGTATTTGTGCAGGCGCATTAGCAATAACATTATCATAAAGTAATAAGTCTAAATCTAACGTACGCGGACTAAATTTTTTAGCGTCTTGGCTTCGGCCATTAGCAAACTCTATTTTGCGTAATATCGCGGCAACCTCATCTAAGCTGTACTGTGTTTCAACACCAACGACCATATTGTAAAATGCTTTTCCGGCAAAACCAACAGCTTCACTTTCAAATAAAGAAGACAGTGTAAGTACACCAAAAGTATCGCTTAGAGCATTAAGCCCTTGTTCTATATGATGTTGGCGGTTAATGTTACTGCCAAGTGAAATATAAATTTCAGCCATTACATTATTTGATCAAGTTTCTGTGAAACACGCTCTATCTCAACACCTACTGTAGTGGCATTATGCACGGCATTTGGTTTCATTAATTTTAATCGTAACCAAGGAATTTGATAATTAGCGATAAGAAACTCAGCAATTCGTTCGGCAAGCGTTTCAATTAAATCAACCGGATTAGCGTTCGCGAACTCGACTATTGCTTCAGAGATTGCGGCATAATCAAGTGTTTTAGATAATTCGTCATTTTTTGCAGCTTCAGCCGTATTCCAACCCATCGCTAAATCTATAACAAGTGTTTGTTTAATTTCTTTTTCCCATGCGTAAAAACCAATGGTTGTTTGAAAGGTTAACCCTTCAATATAGACTTTATCCACACTCAAACCTTATTTATCTAATGGCGTTTCATGAGATAGTACAAACAATCGCCATAACTTACTTTACAAAATAAATGGCGAGTTTACCTGTGCAGGTCTAGAAAAACTAGTAAACAACACGCTACAATGGTTAAAATTTTTACTTTTTTACGCCAAGAGCCTATACAAGCCCTTAAACACCTTAGTAAACTAAGGTTAAAAGTTAACAGCCTTAATATAAAAAGGAATTAGTATCAGCAGTTTACTTCTCACATTACTCATGGTTATCGTGGCTTACCTTGTAGGTTCCATTTCCAGTGCTATTTTATTGTGTAAACTATTTCGCTTACCCGACCCCCGCACTGCTGGTTCAAATAACCCCGGCGCGACTAATGTATTACGCATCAGTAATGGTTTTATTGCTGCACTGGTACTGATATTTGATGTACTTAAAGGCACACTACCAGTGTGGGGAGCCTATTTTTTAGGCTTAGAACCACTCTATTTAGGTGTAATAGCACTAGCTGCCTGCTTAGGACACATGTACCCTGTTTTCTTTAATTTTTCTGGTGGTAAAGCCGTTGCCACGGCATTTGGCGTGTTGTTACCGATAGGTTTAGATTTAGGCGGTTTACTTATTTTAACTTGGTTACTAACGGCAATAGCAACACGTTACTCCAGCGTTGCGGCTATTGTAACTGTCGCACTTGCTCCTTTCTATACCTGGTTATTAAAGCCGATTTATGTTTACCCGGTACTGATGCTTTCCGCGCTTATTATATTTCGCCATAGAGAAAATATTGTCAGGTTAATTAAAGGCAATGAAAGCAAAATATCTTTAAAAAAGAAAAAATAATATTTTCTACCTAGCTCTTTTTACAACCTAGCTCTGTTTTAAACAGCGGGTAAAGTATCTAGCGGCCAGCGCGGTGTGGCTTTAAAAGTTAAGTCGGTATCTACACCCGCTTTTAATCGTTGTAAACCTGCGTAAGCGATCATCGCCCCGTTATCAGTACAAAACTCAGGCCTTGGGTAAAATACTTCACCACCTAAATTTTTCGTTATTTGAGCTAAATTATCTCTTAATGCAGTATTAGCACTAACACCGCCAGCAATAACCAAACGGTTCAAACCACATTGTTTTAATGCTCGTTTACATTTTATCGCTAAAGTATCAACGACCGCTTCTTGAAAAGCATAAGCAATGTCGGCATGCACTTGCGATTTTTGCGCAGCTGTTAGCTCAGCACTTTCTTCTTTACGAATAGTGGTTGCGGCAGAAGTTTTTAAGCCACTAAAACTAAAGTTTAAACCCGGTTTGTCTGTCATCGGACGAGGAAATTTATAACGCCCTTTACGACCTGACTCGGCCATTTTAGCCAGTACCGGACCACCAGGATAATCTAAGCCTAGTAATTTTGCTGTTTTGTCAAAGGCTTCACCTGCAGCATCGTCAACTGACTCGCCTAATAATTCATATTGTCCAATGCCGTCAACACGCACTAACATGGTATGGCCACCAGAAACAAGTAAGGCGACAAAAGGAAAGGCAGGCACATTTTCTTCTAACATAGGTGCAAGTAAATGCCCCTCCATGTGATGTACAGGCACAGCAGGAAGATCCCAACCGTAGGCTAAGCTACGACCAATTGAACAACCAACCAATAATGCCCCCACTAAACCTGGCCCTGCTGTGTAAGCCTGTCTCTTATACACATCTCCGAGCCCACGAGACTAAGGCGAATCTCG
>OJAZ01000435.1_pt1 | contig 19432 bp, 21 predicted proteins | sample 1589851 | NCBI WGS metagenome assembly OJAZ01 (sample SAMN05416792, study PRJEB24817) | seawater metagenome | isolation source: Sea water | place: Canada:Atlantic | collected 2013-07 | reverse complement strand
CACGTTAAGCATTAAGTTAACCCGCTCTTTAACAACATGGATGTTGTGAGGCTAGGCACTAAAAATAAGCGCCTAGCCTTTCAAGTAATGACTACTTTTTATGGTTAACACCCTCATTTACTTCTCATTTTTTTCTCTTTGTGCAAAAAAATATTTTAAGTGAATGATTCACAAAGAGGTTAAGAGGCACTGCGCTTATAGAGTAACAGTAAAGGTATCATTAAGTGTCTAGTAAACTATGGAAAGTCCAGTAGAGCAATTTCATATACAGTTAGAGACTTTAATTACTAGATGGAAAATAGATCCTTCAGTATTACCTGAATAAAAAAGTGAGAACTTATGGATAATTTAATTAAAGATTGGAAATGCTTTTGTCAAGGTACACAACAATTTGATAAATCCCATTTCACTTATTTATTTCATGAGGAAGGAATAATTAATAACGTTAATCAGATAACACAATTTATTCCTGAACAAGAGAAGCTTACTCAGGTAATAAAGGACGTTTTGTCAATTAAAGAAGTCAAAGATAAAGTTAATATTACCGATGAAGAAATCATATTTCATGCCAAAAACTTTATATTGGAACAAGTTAGCTTATTAGAAAACTTGGATGATGAGCTACGAAGTGCAACAAATGATTTTGAAATAATATTTGTAACGTCTACTGAGTTCGAGTATCACATAGATGATGATATCCCACATTATTGGCTTTTTGATGAATTCGGAGATTTAATTAGAGACTCAAAAAGAAATGATGATGAAGTAACATTTGCATTTTTTGAAGCCTTATATGGAATTGACAATGACTATTATTTAAGTTGGTACATTGCTGCACCTTTGCTTGAAATTAAAATAAGTTTAAGTAGCTATTATGAACTGTGGAAAAATAACTGCCAGATTTTATTGATAAAAGATAAATTGTTAATATTAAAGAATACATAAGCTAATTACATACTAAGGACAGAACATGCAACCTGATATAAAAAACATCCCGCAACACCTCGGTCAGTACCTTTATCAACAAATAAAAGAGCCATGGCTTAAAGCACACCTCGTTTTAGATTGCGAAAATAACAATGTACTTGAGTGCAAAGCCCACTTTATAAAAGCAGATGACGATACACAGCATTCAATTACAGTATCTGAAAATATAACTAAGTTATTTAAAACATTATTTGACCACGCCATTAAAAATGAGACTGAAAATTGGCAACGCGCTATTTTTACTATCACTCGTCAAGGTCAGTTTAACTTAAACTTTGAGCGCGATAATAATGATGAGTCTCTACTAATAATTTAATTGCGGATCGTTTGTATATTTTTTATGTTTAATTTTGATTAATTAACAACAATAATTGAACCTAGGCTGGATACATATTAAACTGTAGGCCGATTTGTTATTTAAACAAACGAAAGTCAAGGAAGACGAGCGAGTACCCCCCTTTTGTTGATAGTCCTCCATGATATTTCGTGAAATTGAACACTACTAAATGATTTTATGGAGTACCTATGAAAAAGTTAAGCGCACTGGCACTATTGTTAATTTTAACTGGTTGTTCAACCACCTCTCCTGTTCAAGAAACTGAGCAAGTGTCAGTAGAGCCTGTTAATGAGGTAGTTGAGGAAAACGCACCAATTTCGTTAACCGTTATTACCAACCCTGCTGATGCACGCGTGCGCATTATGAATATTGCCCCTGTTTACCAAGACGCCATGGAATTAAAAGAAGGTAAGTACGATATAGAAGTTACCAAAGCAGGTTACCTTACCTACAGAAAGTGGGTTGTTGTTGATAAAAAAACAATTTTAACTGTGGAGTTAGATGAAATCGCCGCGGACCAAAGCGCCAATTAATACCAGTTATTATCGATTTACGCTTAATGCCTTTTTACTATAAAGATAAAAGGCATTGAGCGCATAAAAATATATACCCACCTACCAGTAAAACTACATTTAATAAAATGCACACCCAAAGTACCGTTATAAAACGCTTTTTTTGTGATTTATGACGCAACAATTGCTGAGCAATTAACGCCCCTGGCCAGCCCCCACATAGTGCTAATAAATGAAGAGTTCGCTCGCTCGTACGAGTTACTTTTTTATTTACCCACTGCTTAGCTTTGTGTTTATCCCACGCATACATAATAAATGTTATGGCACTAATAGCAGTTATATAAGTAGGCGCCAAAATAGTTACGCCCCACTGAAAATGTACAAACCATACTATGGATATAAAAAGTAAGGATAGAATTATTAAGATTTTCTTTATCAAGTAATTATCGCCTATACTGGTCTGTATCAATTCAAATAATAAGAGAATAATTATGACATATTTTAAAGTGCTATTTTTTACTTTGTGCTTTTTAGCTTTTACAACTCACGCAAAAGAACAACCACTTAAACTTGATAAACACCTTAGTGTATTTCAGCCTTATTTAGGCTCGTGGCAAGCTGATTTTGATGTTGCACCAGGCACTAAACCAGTTCAAGACGTAGGCTTATGGGAGCGTGCGCTTAATGGTAAGGCAATAAGAACAAAACACTCTATTAATGAGGGTGAATATGGTGGCGAGTCGATGATTTTTTACGATAGCAAAAAAGACTCATTGGTTTTTTATTATTTTACAACAGCCGGTTTTTATACAAAAGGCACTATAAAAGTACTCAGCCCTACGCAGTTTGTTGCTTACGAAGAGGTTACAGGTAGTAAAGAAGGCATTACTAAAGTGAAGTCGACCAGCGATTTAAAAGATGGGAAATTGGTTGTGTCTACCTCCTATTTAAAAAAAGGTGAATGGACCAAACCAGAGTCACGCATTTATACGCGTAGCAATCAAGCCGTAAAATTCAAATAGCTCCCGGTGCTTACGGCACAAAAAAGGCAGCTTTCGCTGCCTTTTTTGTTAATTATAACGCGATTATTTTGCGAATTTTTTAAATGGTTCGTCCACTGGCGTATTTGCTAGGTGGTTAGTGTAGTTGCTCATTACCTTTTGCGATAAACCTACAATAATCTCTAGTAGTTGCTGTTGACCGTAACCCGCTGCAAAAAACTTTTCTATTTGCTCGTCACTAATTACGCCACGTTCACGCGTCATAGCCAATGTTGTTTCACGTAATGTTTCGAGTTTTGCATCTGCAAGCGGTGTTTTATTCACTAAAGCATCAACAATACCTTGGTCAACTTTCATTGACGCTGCAATGGCACTGTGTGCTGGTACACAGTAATGACAGTCATGTTCAACGTTAATTGATTGCCATACCACTGTTAACTCTTCTGCGTTAAACGAAGTGTTTTGAAATAATTCGTGAAGTACTTGGTAACCTTTTAATAGCGTTGGTGCTTCAGCCATTACTGCGTGTAAATTAGGTAACATGCCAAATGCAGCAACTGAATCGGCTAATAAAGGTTTTGACTCTTCAGGTGCATTTTCTGCTGTATATAAAGTAAATTCTGCCATTGTTAGCTCCAAAAATAAGTTGTTTAAGTAACGTCGAAGCACATACTATTTGATTTTGAGCGACTGCTCAAGTTAAAATTGAGCAAATGTTCAAATTAATTGAGAAACAGCATGGTCAACAAAGTTAAATTTGAGCGCGAGACTGTTGTCCGCCTTGCCAGTCAGCTATTTTGGGAAAAGGGATTTAATGCCACTTCCACCCGCGATCTACAGGACGCAATTAATATGCGCCCAGGTAGTATCTATTCTGCGTTTGGCTCAAAGGAAGGGTTGTATATTGAGTCTTTAAAAAATTACACCATGCAAATAGAAGATCAAATAAAAACGTGTTTATTGGCTTCGCCTACTATTATTGGTGGTTTACAAACGTTTGTTGAAAACGTCATCATTAAAGATAAAAAAAATGCCCCGAGCGCTATTTGTATGCTAGTAAAAGCAAATTGTGAGTTTGCCGATGAAGACAGCTGTTTGTATTCATTAAGCCTTGATTTATCAGACAAATTTGAAGATTATTTAAGCGATTTATTTGCACAAGCCATTGCGCGTGAAGAGCTAAAAGGCGAGGTTAGCCCAAAAGACTATGCTCGCTTTTTTAAAGTGCAATTTACAGGGCTACGCGGCTATTTTAACCGCCCGGGTGTTGAAGAGCTTGCACAACCTATGATCGATCAAATGTTTAAAATTATGAAAACACTCTAAACTAAACAACTCAATTAATGAAAAAACGGCGGTAATATAATTACCGCCGTTTTTTATTTTTAGGAATGATGTACCTGTTAGGTTTTTAACTTATTGAGTTCGCTATCTTGTTGAGCAACTAGCTTATTAAGAACTTCGCTACTATCGCCTGCCTGCGAAGATAAACCAGACAACTGAGATGCCGCATCAGAAATAAGCGTTAAATTACGATTTATTTCTTCTGTTACTAAGCTTTGCTCTTCAGCCGCTGTTGCAATATGCGTTATTTGATTGGTTATTTCATCCACTTTTACAACCACACTGTGCAACGCGTCAAAGGCAACAGAGGTTTCGTCAACCGCATTTTGTGCTCTTACAACGCCTTTTTCTATAACGGTGGAAGCATTACCAACCTCATGCAGTAGGCTGTCTATTAGGTTGCTAATGTCATCAGTAGATGAACGGGTTTTAGAAGCAAGTGCTCGTACCTCATCAGCAACAACTGCAAAACCTCGGCCGTGTTCGCCAGCCCTTGCTGCCTCAATGGCTGCATTGAGTGCCAGTAAATTAGTTTGCTCTGAAATGGTTCTGATCACATCTAAAATTTGCGTTATGTCTTTACTACGCGTCGCTACTTTTTCAACTGCTTGGTTTGCCTCTTTTATTTCTTCAGACATGGTTTTTACTTGCGTCATAGCCGACGACAAGCTCGACTCACTGCTTACCACTAAGCCGTTTATTTCGTCAGCTTGCTGCGCTGATTGTTCTGAAGCTCTTGCAACTTCAAGCGCTGTTGCGCTCATTTCGTTCATAGCGGTAACAACGCTTTCTATTTCTTTAAACTGCGCCTGCACATTATGTTTTGTGTCGATGGCTATATGCTGGGCAATTTCGCCTTGTTGCTTAGTCTGATCTGATACGGCTTTAAGCTCAGTAATTAGGGCGCGTAATTTAGTTAAAAAACGGTTAAAGCCACCAGCCAGTGCAATTAGTTCGGCATGGCTGTCTACATGTAAGGTGTGTGTTAAGTCGCCTTCTGAACTGGCTAGGTTATCAACGCGTTCTTGTATTTGTTCAAGTGGGGCTATAACACCTGCTACAACAAATTTCATAACTACAAAAGCAACACCCGCAATAATTAAGCCGGTTACTAAAATAATAGTGCCCAATGCTGCTGCGGTACTTTGCATATTTTCACTCAAAGCCTGTGGGCCAGCCAGAGCTAAATTTGCAGGTACTTCAATAATGAGCGACCACTGAGTGTCTGCAAGCTTTATATTTATGGGGTAATTAACCAGGTAAGTGTCATCCGCTTTTAAAAGATTATTTTCACCTCGTACCTTTTCAACTTTACTGGTAATAGTGGATGACATTGCTTCTTTGTAAGGCCGGCCAAGCTTGGTTTTGTAGTGGCTACTGCCTACGATTAAACCAAAATCACTTAATAAGGTAACCTTAGCTTGACCGTTATACAGCTCTTTTGAAAGCTGCTCTGTTAATTCCTGAAAAACCGGCAACGTTAAATCAACGCCAGATATACCAACAAACCGACCGTCTCTGACAATAGGAACCGTAAGAGACGTCATCATTTCTGAATTGCCTGGTGTAATTTCGTATAAGTAAGGTTCCATAATACACGGCTTTACGTTGTCTTTAGCACACAAATACCATTCAGACTCTCGCAGGCCAAATTCATTAAGCTTAGTGAAATATTTTTCGGCAGGGTCGTCTACAACTTGCTGCTCGACCACGCCTTCTTTACTGCGAGTAAAATAAATTTCGAGTGTACCAGCACCGTCAACAGAGTGACTGTAACCGTTTGTAAATTGTGTATCTTTTGAATCATACCCATTTACTTCAAACTGGGAATAGATGGAAGAAAGCGACTCATTATTATTTAATATGGATTTATTAAGATTAACAACGGATTCGCGGCTAAGTGCGTCATTACCCGCCGTGCCACTTAATATGGCAGCTAGTGAAAAAGGGACACGGTATGCCTCGTTAATAAACCCTGCAATTCTTTCACCGTATACAGCCGCGTTTGCACTTAGTTTTTCTTCAACTTCTGCCACTATGTATTTTTCTGATTGGCTTGATAGCTCATCGTTACTCGACGACAGCTCCCACCACAGAATGCTCGATAGCAGTAACACGGTTATAAATATGCTACCTACTGTAAGCCATAATAGTTTTTTTGCTAACGATATTTCTCGCATTGACCTGCCCTTTGTTTAAACTACAAGTACAGTTTAGACGATTTTACTAATCAAGCTATCGATAACCGCGAACAAAATTTAATTTAATACAATACGTTGAGTTTTAACGCTTAGCCAAAATAGCTGTGGTTATTGAGGCACCTATGAGTAAAGCAACGCTCACCCATAAACACGCTACAAAACCATAAACCTGAAACACCCACCCCGAAAGCACCGTACCCAGTAAACGCCCCATTGCATTGGCCATATAATAAAAGCCAACATCAAGCGATACACCATCGCTTTTAGCAAAGCTGACAATTAAATAACTATGCACAGATGAATTGACGGCAAATACACCGCCAAATATAAGTAAACCTATAATCAAGGTGGCGTGCACAGCAACATCAAATTGCATAAAAAGAGCTAAAAGTGCAGTTACACCACTTAATAGCAACACCCATAAATACGCATGTTTAACAGTATCAACGTTTGAATTACTCGTACCTGTAATACGCGGCGCTTGCGATTGCACGCCACCATAGCCAATCACCCAAAGTGCCATAAAGCCACTAACCCACCAAAAGTTCCAGTTAAACTGCTGGGCTAAATAAATAGGTAAAGCCACCACAAACCATACATCACGCGCGGCAAACAAACATAACCGTGCTGCGCTTAATAAATTTATTGCACGAGATTTAGAAAAAAGCTCTTTAAACTTGGGCTTATTTTTAGCTTTACCCATGTCGCCTTTTAAAAATACAACGCTAATAATCCACGCAATAGTGAGTAATAAAATTAGGGCTTTTAAAGCACCTACAAAACCCAGTACCGTAAGGAGTAAACCACCTAAAAAGAAGCCGACCCCTTTTAACGCATTTTTTGAGCCCGTTAAAATAGCCACCCACTTGTAAAGCTGGCCTTGGCCGCTTTCTCCCTCGGGCACTAAGTGTTTAATGGCGCTTTTGGCGCTCATTTTATTTAAATCTTTTGCTATGCCGCTAAGCGCTTGCGCCGCCATAACATAAGCCACGGTGAGCCATTCACTTGGCGCACATAACATGGCAAGCGCCATTATTTGCAGCGCCAAGCCAAAGTTCATGGTTTTATTAAGGCCTAAATGAGCTCCAAGCCAACCGCCCACTAAATTGGTGATCACACCAAAAATTTCGTAAAACAAAAACAGCATGGCAATGGCCAGCGCACCATACCCTAACTGATGAAAATGCAGCACCACCAGCATACGTAGTGCGCCATCGGTTAAGGTAAATGCCCAGTAATTACCGGTAATAATTAAATACTGTTTTATTGCTGTAGGTAAATTAGCAAGTTGCTCAAACATGGTTAAAGCCCTTTAAACCTTATAAATGGTTAAACCAAGTCGCTTTTAGCAACTTTAAGCATAAGCTCGGCAGTACGATTCGCGTAACCCCATTCGTTATCGTACCAAGCGTATAATTTAAGCTGGGTATTATTAATAACCATGGTAGAGAGCGCATCAATAATGCTACTACGCGGGTCGGTTTTGTAATCAATCGATACAAGCGGTTTTTCTTCGTAACCTAATACACCAGCAAGTTCGTTTTTAGACGCTTGAGCAAACCATTCATTCACCTCTGTTGCAGTAACTCCACGCTCAAGCTCAAATACACAGTCGGTAATAGATGCGTTAGTTAAAGGTACGCGCACGGCATGGCCATTTAACTTACCTTTTAACTCAGGGAATATATGCGTAATAGCTGTTGCACTACCTGTTGTGGTGGGTATTAAACTAGTACCGCACGAACGAGCACGGCGTAAGTCTTTATGTGGCGCATCAATAATAGTTTGGGTATTGGTAATATCGTGAATAGTGGTCATTGAGCCGTGCTTAATGCCTACTTTTTCTTGCAGTACTTTTACAATAGGCGCTAAACAGTTAGTCGTACACGAAGCCGCAGTCACAATTTTGTGCTCATTTGGGTTATATAAATCATCGTTAACACCCATAACCACATTTAAAATGCCGTCTTCTTTTACCGGAGCGGTTACCACAACGCGCTTAACACCTTGGGCTAAATATTGATTTAACAACTCAGTGGTTTTCATTTTACCGCTGGCTTCTATTACTACATCGCAATCAGACCAATCGGTGTCGTTAATAGTTTTGTTATTGGTAACCGCAATAGTGTGTTTACCCACACTAAAGCTATTTTCGTTTGCTGTAACGCTGTGCGCTAAACGCCCGTGCACTGAGTCAAACTCTAATAAATGGGCATGTGTTTTAGCATCGCCCGCTACATCGTTTACTTTAATAAATTCTACTTCTGGCCACTCTAGTGCTGCGCGCAGTGTTAAACGTCCCATACGGCCAAAGCCGTTAATACCTACTTTAATTGTCATAATAAATACCTTTAGTAAAGTTATATCAATTTGCTTAATTAACAGCAGCTTGCTGCACGCTCTGGGCGATTACCCATTGCATTGAGTCGATTTAAATCGTCGTTATAAAACGCAGAATTTTCATCTTTGGTTTGTGTTATTACACTAAGAGCCCACTCTGGCAGGGCTTTATTAATGCTGTAGTACACCCATTGATTTTGCTTACGGTCGCTCAATAAGCCACATTGCCTAAGCTGTGCTAAATGGCGCGACACTTTAGGTTGGCTTAGCTCAAGCGCAGCAACAAGCTCACACACACATAGCTCTTGCTCATGGCTAATTAATAACATGGCTTTTAAGCGCGTATCGTCGGCTAAGCATTTGTAAAATTGAAGTGGGTTGAGTTGTTCCATAGCATCCTCGTTTAGTTAGTGTGCATACAATAAAACAAAATTAGAATATATGAAATAGTGAATATACGATTTTTCGTATATTTATTTAAAGCCCGCTTCAATTAATGTGATCTCTAGTAAATTGCAGCGCACAAAAAAGCCCAGTGGCAAACCACTGGGCTATTACAATGCTAAGTAATCAGTTAATTAAATAACCGAAAGCTCTACTTCAATGTTACCGCGTGTAGCGTTTGAGTATGGGCATACTTGGTGTGCTTTATTTACCAGCTCTTGCGCTGCTGCTTTATCCATATCACCTAGTGATACAGCTAATTTAACTGCAATACCAAAACCGCCTTCAATCGCGCCAATAGAGACTTCAGAATTAATATGTGTATCACTTGGTAGCGCAATTTTTTCGCTACCTGCTACAAATTTTAGTGCACCAATAAAGCACGCTGCATAACCAGCTGCAAATAATTGCTCTGGGTTTGTGCCTTGTCCGTCGTCACCACCTAGCCCTTTTGGGGTTGATAAGTTTACATTTAAACGGCCATCGTCTGATTTAGCTACACCTTCACGGCCACCGGTTGCAGTTGCTTTTGCTGTGTAGGCAACGTTTTGTAATACATTCATAGTGAACTCCAAAGTTTATTAATTAATTTATTTTGCACGCAAAATAATAGAGCAAGTAATTAGAGATTGCAAATACTTTGCATGCAAATTAAAATGTTTTTTGAGTTGAAGGTATTAACGCACTAGGAGTTGGGTATGTCATTTGAGCAATTAAAATTAAAAAATCAGCTTTGTCATAGGTTATATATGGCATCAAATAGCATTGCACGTGCTTACCGTGAGCCTTTAGCTGCACTTAATTTAACGTATCCGCAGTATGTAGTAATGATGGCGCTGTGGGAGCAAGACAAAATAACCATAGCGCAGCTAATAGATAAAACCGCTATTGATGGCGGCGCTATGACCCAAATACTCAAAAAAATGACCGAAAAGTCTCTGCTGGCTGTTATTAAAGATGAGCACGATAAGCGTAAGCGCCTAATTCAGCTTACCCAAAGTGGGCAAGCCCTTAAAAACGAAGCCGCTGATATTCCAAAAAATATATTATGTAAGTTTGAAAGTGTAGACCCCACACAAGCTAAACAGCTTATGCAGCTACTTGATTTAGTAGTAAACGATTTAACAACTAAAAACGATGATGAGTTAGCCAACTAACGCGGTTATTTTTTGTTGAATAAACGCCCTAAATGCGCTGATCACCGGGGTCATTTGGCGCCGGTCGGCGTACATCATATAAAGCGGTAGCGGATCGCTTTGCCACTCGGGGCATAAATGAACGAGTTGCCCACTTGCTAAATCATCAATAACATCTAAGTACGACTTATACGCAATGCCTTTGCCCTCTAGCGCCCATCGTCTAACCATTTCGCCATCGTTAACTATGTGTTGGCAATTTAGCTGCACTTTTTGCACTGCGCCATTTTTATAAAATCGCCACTCTTTAAACACCTCACCAAAGCGCATAAACGTAATGGTGGTGTGCTGCGTTAAATTAAGTGGATGTGTAAGCAATCCATTTTTAGCAATATAGTCAGGAGAGGCCACTAAAATACGCGCATTATTTAAAAAAAGCGGCGCTGCAATTAACTGCGAATCTTTTGGTACACCAAAGCGCAGTGCAATATCAATTGATTGGCTGTAAATGTCGCTTACTTCGTCACTTAAGTGCAGTTTAAGTTTTACATGCGGGTATTGCGCTAAAAACTCATTAAGCCATTCACTTAGTTTATTACGCCCTAAATCGCACGGGGCCGATACCTGTAGTGTCCCTGTTACTTCGCCCACAGCGGTTTGTACTGCAGCTACCCCTTGTTGAATAAGCGAAAGTGAATCTTTGGCGTAACTTAAAAACTGCTCCCCTGCCACACTTAATCGTAAGCTGCGGGTAGAGCGAATAAACAGCACGTTTCCTAAATCTTTTTCTAGGCGCTTAATAGCTGCACTTACCGCCGCTGGGGTTTGCGCGTTTTGCCGTGCGGCTTCAGAAATACTGGCACAACTGGCTACATCTATAAAGGTTTGAATATCGTTAAATGATCGCATATTTTCAATTAAAATTTGAAAGTGCTTTAGTTTTTCATGTCTTTTTCTATTTTTCAACTGAGCTATAGTGTTTGCATATTAAAAAGTACTTAAAATCATCAGGAACCCACATGAAAGCATTTGGCTACACCAAAAACTCTAAAACACTCACACCCAACTCTATACAAGCAATTGAGCTTGATACCCCAACCGCTACAGGGCACGACCTACTTATTGAAGTAAATGCTATTTCGGTAAACCCTGTAGATACAAAAATACGTGCCAATGTAACGCCAGAGCAAGGCCACAAAGTATTAGGTTGGGACGGCGTAGGTATTGTAAAAGCCGTTGGCGAGTCGGTATCGTTATTTAATGTGGGGGATCGCGTATTTTACGCTGGCGATTTGTCGCGCCAAGGCAGTAATGCGCAATTTCAATTAGTTGATGAACGTATTGTAGGGCGTGCGCCTAAAACATTAACCGACGCACAAGCCGCAGCGCTGCCGCTAACCAGTATTACCGCTTACGAAATGCTGTTTGAGCGCTTACAAGTGCCTAAAAATAAGCAAAATACTCAGCAATCTATTTTAGTTATTGGCGCTGCAGGTGGCGTTGGCTCTATTTTGGTACAGCTTGCCAAGCAACTTACGGGGCTAAACGTAGTAGGTACTGCATCGCGCGAGCAAAGCGTAACCTGGCTTAAAGAGTTAGGAGCGGATCATGTACTCAATCATACTAAAAACTTAAACGAGCAGCGCCTAGAGCTTGGTTTAGCTGAGTTTGATTACGTTATTGGCTTAACCCATACCGATCAATACCAAGATCAAATAGTAGAGTGTATTAAACCGCAAGGTAAATTTGCGCTAATAGATGACCCTTCATCGTTCGATATTTTAAAATTTAAGCGTAAGTGTATTTCAGTACATTGGGAGTTTATGTTTACCCGCTCGCTATTTACTACCGCCGATATAACAGCGCAGCACACCTTACTTAATGAAATTAGCGAGCTGATAGACGCAGGTACACTTAAAACCACGCTAGGGCAAAATTTAGGATTAATTAACGCTGCTAATTTATATAAAGCACACCAAATTTTAGAATCGCACACCTCACGCGGTAAACTTGTTTTAGAAGGCTTTGAAGCATGAATCAGATTAAAAAAATACTTTTAGTTGCAGCCTGTAGCACTGCGTTTTTAACCAGCAGTGTGTTTGCTAATACCGCTAATCAAAATGCTGATTTAAAAACAGTAGCCACATTCGACGCGCAGCACCCACCGGGTAATATTGCTATTACGCCCTCGGGCCGTAAGTTTTTATCGGTACATGGTTTTTACGGCCAAAAACAAAAAATTATGGAGCTATTAAGCGATGGCACCACCAAACCCTACCCTAATGAAGAATGGGCATACGCGTATAAAAACGGCAAAGGCTTTTACGACGTACTTGGCATAAATGTATCAGCCGATGGCGTGTTATGGATGCTTGATACATCAGGCCCTGATCATGCTGGGCGTTTAGTCGGTTGGGATACCAACAAAGAGCAGCTACATAAAATAATTTATTTAGCTAAACCCACCATTACCGACACCTCGTTTTTAAACGATTTAGTTATCGATAATAAACACGGCGTTGTATACATTGCCGACACCGCACAAGGCAGCCAAGCCGCTATTATTACCGTAAATTTAAAAACAGGTGAGGCGCGCAGAGTCTTACAAAATAGCCCATACACCACAGCCGAAAATATCGATATGGTCATTGAAGGGCGCACCATGAAACTAGGCGGCCAACCAGCACGTTTAGGGGTAAACCCAATCACACTCGACCCAAGCGAACAGTGGCTTTACTTTGGCTCTATGTCTGGCACGTCGGTTTATCGTATTGCCACAAGCGATATTAACAATAAAAGCCTGAGCGCAAGCGCCCTTGAAAGTAAAGTAACGCGTTACGGCACTAAACCCATTTCAGATGGCATTATTGTTGATGGCGGCGGCAATGTGTATGTTACCGACATAACCAACGGCGCAATTGGCGTGGTAAAACCAAGCGGTAAATACCAGGTATTATTTAAAGACGAGCGCTTAAGCTGGCCTGATGGCTTTAGTTATGGCGCCGATCATAAAATATATTTTACCGTAGATGAGCTACATCGCTCGCCAGTATTAAATAACGGTAAAAATGCCAGCCAAGGAAAATTTAGTGTGCTGTCCTTCGACCCACTAGTTAAGGGTAAAGTAGGGCGCTAAATACAGCGTATAAACCATACGCCACGCACCCGCTGCGTGGCTTTTTGGTGCAACTTTTAAGCCTTTTAGCCCCAAAATGGTGCTAAGCGCTCAAAAGTTATTTTTAGTGTTTTAATAAATATCTGATTTGTATTCATAAAATATTCAATTAACAGTTGGCATAATTCTTTCAAAGTACAGATGTGTTCAGTGAAACTTTCAAGGAAAATACCATGGCTAACTTATACCACACCCTTTACCTAATTTGGCGTTTAGACATTAGCGTATGGCAGGTAAACGATCCGAGTAATACCCATACAACGTGCGACAAAGAGCGAGTTTACAGCCGATAAATTTCGTATTTATAGGCTTTGCAAGCGCGGCCATTGCGTTGTATTGTTAAGTTACTAAAAACAATATGATTGGAACGTGTATGCACGCCTTAGAAGTAAATTTTGATGGCTTAGTTGGCCCTACTCACAACTATGCGGGTTTATCGTATGGTAACGTTGCCTCGTTAAATAATGCGGCAAGTTTTTCAAACCCTCAAGAAGCTGTGTTACAGGGCCTTGAAAAAATGAAAGCCATGCACGACAAAGGCCTAACACAAGGTGTGTTTGCGCCCCATGCACGCCCCGATTTAAACGTACTACGTCGCCTAGGTTTTACCGGCAACGACTCGCAAGTTATTCATAAAGCATTTAAAGCCGACCCTATTTTATTGCGCGCGTGTTATTCGGCCTCTGCAATGTGGACCGCCAATGCCGCTACTGTTTCTCCATCGCCAGACACCCTCGATGGCAAAGTGCATTTTACCTCAGCTAATTTAAACAATAAGTTTCATCGCTCCCTAGAGCCTGCTACAACTACCCGCTTACTAAAAGCCATGTTTAATAACGATAGCTACTTTGCACACCACACGCATTTACCCGATCAGGGCTTTTTTGGCGACGAAGGCGCGGCTAACCATACCCGACTTTGCGACAGCCACGGCGAGCAAGGCCTAGAAATGTTTGTATTTGGTGCAAGTGCCTTTAACAGCCAATTACCAAAACCGGCTAAGTTTCCTGCAAGGCAAACACTAGAAGCTTCAGAAGCCATTTGCCGATTACATAACTTAAAAGAATCGAGCCAAATTTTACTGCAGCAAAATCCAGATGTAATAGACCAAGGCGTGTTTCATAACGATGTAATTGCAGTAGGTAACGCAAACGTATTGCTTTGCCACCAGCAAGCATTTTTAAACCAACAAGATGCCCTGCAAGAAATTCGCGATGCCTACACCGGCAGCAAACAGCTATACATAATTGAAGTACCTACCGATAAAGTAAGCATTAGCGATGCAGTAAGCAGTTACTTATTTAATAGCCAATTAGTAAGCCTAGATGATGGCTCAATGCTATTAGTAGCGCCACAAGAGTGCCAACGTAATAGCGCAGTAAACGCCTACATTGAAGAAATGATTTTAGCCGATAACCCAGTCAACCAAGTGCAGTTTTTTGACCTGCGCCAAAGTATGCAAAATGGTGGCGGACCTGCCTGCCTACGTTTACGTGTAGCTCTTAACGAGCAAGAACTTGCTGCAGTAAACCCTGAGGTTATTTTAACCGATACTAAATACACTCAGCTTTGTGACTGGGCAAAACGTAACTACCGCGATAAGTTAGGCGCAAGCGACTTTGCCGATTCAGCCCTACTTACCGAAAGCTACCAAGCACTGGATGAACTAACCCAACTGCTTAACTTAGGCTCAGTGTACGACTTTCAATTAGAAGGTTAATACTCGTCAGCAAAAAGCTAATACAAAAATAGCGAGCCAAGGCTCGCTATTTTTATTTGTGCTTATGCTAATAGAGTTTAAATACCTTTATTTACTGTTATTGCCGATGCCATCGACTCAGATATATGCAGCGTTCGCTGCGGAAACGGAATGCTCAGCCCTGCACCTTCTATGGCTTCTTTAACGCGTTTATTTAAATCCCACACGGTTTGCCAGTAATCGCCATTTACAGCCCATGCACGTAATTGAATATTTACTGCGCTTTCGCCTATTGAGGTAACCATTACTTTAGGTGCTGGCTCTGCAAGTAGTCGGCTTTCTGATTCGGCGAGCTCTTTAAGTACATTTAAGCCAACATCAATAGAGTCGGCGTACGAAATTCCCACCACTATATCCATGCGCCTTTTACCGTTGCGGGTAAAGTTTTTAATGTTGCCGCCCCACACTTTACCGTTAGGCGATGCGATATAAAGGCCGTCGGTGGTTTTAAAAATGGTCGTAAATAAGTTTATTTCGTTCACTGTGCCAAGCGTGCCGCTCGCATCTACAAAATCGCCTATTTTAAATGGCCTAAGTATTAATAACATAATGCCGGCTGCAATATTACTTAAGGTGTTTTTAAGCGCCAAACCAATCGCTAAACCCGCCGCGCCCATTAGCGCTATTAAGCTTGCCGTATTAACGCCAAAAATATCTAAAATAAACAGCCCAGCAATTATGTAAACTAAATACCCCGCAATGCTCGATAAAAGCGGTAGTAGCGTTTCGTCTACTTTTTTTAATGGCGACTTAGAATTTTTAATCGCTTTTTTAACCGAACGCGCAATAAGTGCACTCGCAACTAAAATAGCCAAAGCTAATACCACTTTGTAACCTAAAGTGATGATAGTTTCTGAATGGCTTTGCCAAAACACAATAAGTTTATCTTTCATACATATTCCAAAAAACGGCTGACAACCAGCACAATTTAAATAAGCCAAATACGTTTTAGCTCATAATTTAACATTCACGCCAAGTACCTATAAGCACCACAGGATTATTTTACTCTATTTAGTGGCGGTTAAATCCAAAGCAAGAACAAAAAACAACCGCGCTAACAAAAAGCCGCGCGAGTATATAGCCATAAATAAAATTAACCTATATTTTTTGTACACACGGCAAAATTAAAGTAATAAATGAGTCGCTATATGTTCAATTTAGGTTAACTTCAGCCTGCTATGGTAAGTCTTATTCGATTCACTATTTAACTAATCGAATTTCTATAATTTTGAATAGGTAAACATAGGAGAAATAATCATGGCGAAAGAAAAAGTAGTTCTAATTACAGGTGCCTCTAGTGGCATAGGTGAAGCGAGTGCAAAAACATTGGTTAATAACGGCCATAAAGTCATTCTTACCGCCAGAAGTGAAGATAAATTAGCTGAACTAGTTGAGTCATTAGGTGAAGATAACGCACTGAGTGTACCCGCAGATGCCACCGACTTTACCGAACTTGAAAACGTAGTAACAAAAGGGCTTAAAAAATTTGGCCGACTAGATGCCGCATTTGCCAACGCAGGTATGGGCGTTTCAACCGCAGGCACTGAAAAAGGCGACCCCGATGAATGGTCAACCATGATAGACATAAACATTAAAGCCCTGCTGTGGACGGCAAAAGCAACCCTGCCCCATTTACGCCAAAACAAAGGCCACTTTATATTAACCAGCTCAGCCGCTGGCCGTAAGCCAATAAAAGGCTCTATTTACGGTGCAACTAAATGGTTTGCTTACGGGTTTGGGCAAAACTTAGCTGAGGAAATGAGCGAGTGGAACGGCCGCTGTACCACCATAGCCCCTGGCATGGTAAACACCCCATTTTTTGATGAAGCAAAGCCCGACAAACTCGACCCACAAGATGTGGCCGACGCCGTACTGTTTGCAATAGAAGCAAACCAGCGCAACAACGTGCGCGAGATTTATTTAATGCCGACTAATTAACGGTGATTGGTTGAGTGTGAGCTGTCAGGTTTAATGCCAATGGCGTTAAACCTGACGGTTTTTTATACTTAAATGAGGTTGGATTTTAATAGCGTAAGTTTGAACACTGCATAATTAAAAATCTGATTAGCTGCGTATTTCTACACGCCAAGGTGGATTAACTCTATTAACACCCGCCCAATATAGCTTAATTTTATGTCCTGACGGATCATGCAGTACGGCCTCTCGCCATAAATAGCTCTGGTCTGTAGGTTCTTGTATAAATACAAAACCTTTAACTTTTAAAGCCTCAACCAGTTCATCTAATTGTTCATGTTCAAAATATATTACCGTGCCACAATCAAACTCACCTCGATCTAAAGACAAGGAGAAAGTTGAATCCCCATCTGGGCATTCAAAGCGAGCATAATGCGGGGTGTCTACAATTTGAGTAAAACCTAAGTCGCGATAAAATTTAGTCGAAATTTCCATGTCTGTAACAGGTAATGTAATTTGATTTAAGTTCATTTAACTTCCCTGTGAAAAAATTAAAGTAGGTGAGCACTTAATTAATTTACGATTGTTATGTAATACTTTACTTATTTCTTCACTAATTAAAGCCTGATACGTAGCTCATCAAAGTGCGAAAATAAAAGTATCTGTCTAGTTTATTATGTTTTTGTACTGTTTCACATTCGAAACCTTCGTCGCTATTTTTGAAACTCATACTTTACGAAACACATAACGCCCCAATAAGTGGCAAGTAATGCTAGGCTAAAATAACGAAGAATGAGCGCGAGCCTAGCGTTACGCGTCCACCTTGATTGGCTTGTATGGATAATAAACCCATAAATTAATTAATACTTTAACCTAGTTCGGGTAATGTGAGGCCCAAGCTTTGGCTGCAACCAAAGCCCTTTATACAGTAGTTCGATTGATTGAAGGCTCCTCTATTGAGAGACCGATAACAAGTAAGAACGCTGTATAAACTCCAAGCATTAAACTCGGATAGTCAACGGGGCCTCGAGCCCGAATAGCAAGGCAGAGTCAGCTTATTATGAATACAAAAAATAATCAAAATGAAATTAACGTCGGTGTCGATACAGGTAAAACACAACTCGATATTTATATCAGGCCTCTAGACATTTACTTTACTGTAGAAAATAACCAAAGTGGCATTAAACACGCCATTCAAATCTTAAAAAAACACCCAGTAACGCGTGTTACTATTGAGGCAACTGGTCGTCTTGAACTGCCTTTTATTATAGCCTGCGCTGAGGCGAATATTCCCTTCGTTGTTGCTAATCCCGTGAACATAAAACGCTTCGCAGGCGCTATCGGACAAAAAGCTAAAACTGATAAACTTGATGCACAACTTATTGCTCACTTTGGTGAAGCGATTAAACCGCCTTTATCATCTTTAAAGCCAGAGCAAATGCGCTTGATGAGTGATTTACTCTCGAGAAGACGCCAGTTAATGGATATGCAAACGATGGAGAAAAATCGCTCTCAAATAATGCCAAAAACACTATCATCACTCATAAAACCTATCTTAACTGCACTAAAAAACCAAATAGATAAAGTCGATTTAAAACTTCAAAAACTGATTGAAGAATGTGACGAATACAAAGCAAAAAATGCCATTATCCAAAGTGTACCTGGTGTTGGCAATGTGGTCGCATTTAACTTGCTTAGTGATATGCCTGAGTTAGGTTATGTGAACAACAAAGAGGCAGCTTCTTTAGTGGGTGTAGCCCCATTTAATCGTGAAAGTGGCGTGTATCAAGGTAAGCGAATGATACGTGGCGGCCGACCTAAAATAAGAACTGCTATGTATATGGCAATGATGTCAGCCATTCAGTGCAACTCTAAATTTAAAGACCTTTATCAACGTATGGTTAAAGCAGGAAAGCCTAAAAAAGTAGCCATTATTGCGTGTATACGAAAGCTGGTAGTGATCATAAATTCTATGGTGAGGGATGGTGTCATGTGGGATCCTAAAATGGTTTAAAATTAGGAATTGACACCATAGTCACTTGTTATGTCATTGGCACATAGAGTGACAAATCACCAAGAGGATGACTTTGAGAATCATAAAAATATAAATCTTTGTCTTTAATATCTTGGGTTAATCGCGACTTCAATGAAATTATCTCAGTGCTATCCATTAATGGCCATACACCAATTGCAACCCTAGAAATACTACTTTGATTAATTGCATCAATTATATGCTGTCTCTTATACACATCTGACGCTGCCGACGACTCCTTACGTGTAGA
>OJAZ01000420.1_pt1 | contig 20222 bp, 16 predicted proteins | sample 1589851 | NCBI WGS metagenome assembly OJAZ01 (sample SAMN05416792, study PRJEB24817) | seawater metagenome | isolation source: Sea water | place: Canada:Atlantic | collected 2013-07 | reverse complement strand
CGAGATTCGCCTTAGTCTCGTGGGCTCGGAGATGTGTATAAGAGACAGGTGAAAATGTATATTCGCCTGGCCAGCAAGAACGGGTGTATTTAAAAGCTATGATTGAAGAGGGCAAAGCTGAAGTACTGTCGCGTCCCAGTGTGCTAGCGGTAAGTAACAGGCAGGCTTTTATTCAAATTGTTGATGTTATTCAGTCGCCCGAATTACGCAGTACGCTTAGTCAAACAGGAGGGTTGCAAGTTAGTTCTTATGAATTTAGCCCGTTGTTGATAGGTATAACCTTAAATTTAAAACCTAGGGTTTCAGCTGACAGAAGATGGTTAACTTTAGAGCTTGATATTACAGTTGAGTCTGAAGATGACGAAAATAATGGTGAAGTTTATGTCCCTACTGAAGAAGGAGGGCGTGTGCTTTTGGCTGAAAAACAAGGGTCATCAAGCAAGAAAGTACGAACATTTGCACGTATCCCTGACAGAACACCGATCATTATTGGTGGTTTAGTCAGTAAAAGCATGGAAGAGCGCGAAGGAAAGGTTCCCTTACTTGGCGATATTCCGGTGATAGGTAAGTTATTTACCTCGGTGGATGATGAAATTCAGCGGCGTGAACTTATTATTGTTTTAACACCGTATATTTTGTCTGAAGATTCGCATAGCATTATGTCTAATGGACCTAATGAAAGTGTAACGAAAAAAAGTAAAGAGTCAGTTTTATTTAATTAATGGCTGGTGGCGTCAACTCAACTCTGTCCTTTAAATCTATAGCTTTGATTAAAGCTATAGATTGAAAAAATAAAGTGTATATCGAAGGTTATAGTGTTTTTTCGTACGCTGTTATTTTTTGTCGAGAATCAATGGGGTCAGGTTTATTGATTCTTAGCTGCGAGCAATCTAAGTTAGCATCAACTTAATTCATATATTTTATTAGCTGGCCGTTATTATTTGATGGTTATTCCAATTAACTATTCATCTGCTTTTTCTTCATCAAGAATAACAACTCTTATTATGGTGATCATTTTTTTCGGCACTGTGGTGTAGCCTAATTGTTCACTGTAACCCACTTCTACTTGTGCGATCGCTTCTAATACTTCATAGCCTTCAATAACTTCGCCAAATACAGCATAGCCCCACGAGCTGCCTGGGTCTAAATTGGTATTGTCATTAAGGTTAATAAAAAATTGGCTGGTTGCAGAATGCGCGTCGTTAAGCTGTTTCGCCATCGCGATTGTGCCTTCGCTGTTTGTTAAACCGTTGCCAGATTCATTGAAAATTGGCTCGTCGGACTCAATTTCAGTGTAGTTAGTCATAAAACCACCAGCCTGAATCAGATAGCCTTCTTCAACGCGGTGGATTAGCGTTTTATCATATTGTCCTCGGGTGATATAACCTAAGAAATTATTAGCCGCAATTTTCGATCGGTAACGGTCAAGCTCAATAATGATATTGCCCATATTGGTTTCTATACGCACTTTCGGGGATAAATTACTCGGTTGAATATATTGTCCCTGCGCATTTGAAGCAAACACTTGTAATGAGATAAATAAGCTAAGTAAAACTAGTAGAGTTCTGATCACGTGATTACCTTTATATATTGTGCGATAAACGAAAAGTTGAAGTATTTTAGCCATTATTTATGTCATTAAGCAAAGCTCAACAATTTAACGGGTCAATGAGGTTAGCGTTATGGCTATTTTATTTTTACTTAATAAAAACAGAAAAACCGAAAAGCCTTATCATTAAGTTTTTCGGTTTTTGCAGTGATAACATGTTGAATGTTATTTTTAAAATCTACTATGTAAACTCGACTAAGAGTAAAATTTTGCCTAATTAAACTGAAGTAGGTTTTCTTTTCACTCGTTCAGCTGAAGGTTTAGTTACCGTTTCTGATGAAGTAACCGGCGCTTTACTGTTAGCTCTTTTTTTCTTTTTTGCATTTTTAGTCGCTGAAACAACGGTATTAATGAACTCTGCTGATTTTTGAGCAGGGTTATAAGCGATTTTAATAGCTTTACCGTTTAGTTCGATAATATCGCCGTGGCGAATTTTTTTACGCTTTTGCACGGTAACTTCGTTATTTACTTTAATATTACCTTCACTGATCATGGTTTTAGCTTCGCCGCCACCGCCAACCATATTGGCAATTTTAAGTAATTTATAAAGTTCTATAGGTTCAACACAAATGTCGTAAGTTGAGTGTGCAGACATGAAATACGCCTAATAATTTTCAATTAATAATATGGTTATATTCTAGCATATATAACCGTTATTGAATAAAGCGAAATAACAAAACATCCACTTTCCTAAATACAATAATGAGTGAAGTATTAGAAATTGAGAACATCAGGATCGCTTTTGCTTTATTAAAAACACAATTTTAGTGGCATAGTTAATTAGTAATGCAATGTCACTTATATTTTTTCAATAAACCCAGTATTGTTTAAAGAAAAAACGCAGTAGTAAACTGCGCTTTATGTTTGTACAGATACAAGCCTGCGTATCTATAGCGGGGGGAGCTTGCTTAAGCCATTAGCCCGTTAATACTTGGCTGTGAACTTGCTCATTTAATACCACTACTTCTGCACGTTTGAAGAAGTTAAAGTCGGTAGCAGTCGCTAGAGTGTATGCACCCATCATTCGACTGATAATTAAATCACCATTGTTTAGCTTAGGTAACATAATTGATTCGCTTACTACGTCAATACTGTCGCATGTTGGGCCTGCTAGTACTGAGTCAAAACGCATCCCGTCTTGTTTTGCACTATCGATTGGGTATGCTGCTTCATCAAACATTAAGCCGCTGAACGAGCCGTAAATACCGTCATCTAAGTAGTACCATGTTTTACCTTCACGCACAGATTGACCCATTACAGATGCCACGCTAGTTACACAGCTTGCAACAATAAAGCGGCCAGGCTCTGCTAGTATTTGCATGGTTTCTGGCAATTGTGCAAGGGCAACATTAATTGGCGCGCAAAACACATCAATTGGCAATACATCCGCGCTGTAAGGCACCGGAAATCCACCACCAATGTCTAATGTGCTCAATGCAGGCAAACCAAGCTCACTAACTTGTGCAATAACTTTTGCACAAGCGTTAATCGCATCAACATACTTAGTTGGGCTAGCTGTTTGCGAACCAACATGGAACGATAAACCTTTAATACGAATGCCTAATTGTTGTGCGTAAGTAATAATTTCGATTGCCATTTCTGGGCTACAACCAAACTTTTTAGATAAATCAGCAAAGGCATCTTTATTGCGAAAGCTTAAACGTACTAAAATTTCTGCTTGGTCTTTATAAGCAATAAATTTTTCTAATTCGTTGATGTTATCAACCACAAATACTGTGCAGCCGTAGGCTAATGCATCACGAATGTCACTATCGCGCTTAATTGGGTGCGTGTGAATGGTGCGCTCGCTTGGTACGCCTTCACTTGCAACTAAATCAACTTCTCCGCTGGTGGCTAAATCAAAGCTCGCGCCTTCAGCTAGCAATGTGCGAACAACTGCCGCTAATGGCAAAGGTTTTAATGCAAAGTGCAGGGTAACATTAGGTAATGCGTTTTTAAGTGCATGGTATTGGCGACGAATAGCTTCGCAGTCAAGTACCATTAAAGGCGCGCCAAATTGTGCTGCTAGTTGTTCAACTTCTTGATTAGATGGTTGTGTATAAGCAAAGCATTCACTTTGGTTAGCCGCAACCGTTGCTGCAGGTACTTTGATTTTGAAGTCTTTTAATTGTGTTGATAAAGCCATGGTATTCTCCGAGTAAAAGAACGTATCTATTACGTCCTAAGCAACTGCTCGGATAATATTTATCTGCGAGTCAGTTAAGTGATATTAATAGTGCTTATGCACAGTCAAATTCACTCTTGGATAGTTGCTCATTTGCCTTGCTACAAACTAAATTTGTAATGTACTCGGATTGGCTATCATCAAGAAGCGGCGAGATAATAATGTGCGTTTTTAATTTGTGCAACATTTAATTTTAGAAAATGATAAAATTATTTTATTTATATTTAAATCAATACATTACGTGTGGCTTTAGAAGCTGTGTTTTTTTAATAAATGTGATTAATTGAAACTTTATTGCACAAATAAGCAAAAATTAGCTTTTGAACTACGGTAAATGTATGGCGTTATAAGCTGATCATTGTGAGGAGATAAAACTACTACAGTAAGTATTTTTATATCAAGTTTGCTAAGAAAATATTGTTTTTCAGTTTATGGGCTTATAGAACGTTGCATGCAAAAGTTGCTAGGTTTATGCTGTTAATTATAAGAAACCGGTGCCGATGAGAGATTAATGTTGGCAAAACTTTAGCGTTTAACACAGGTTAAGTATTGGTAATGTCGGTAAATAAACAAGATCAAAAACAGAGCATTCTCTCTCGTATTGGCAATGCGTTTGGCGATAAATTAGCTACGTTTTTAAATAAGCCTCGTGACTCATACACTACATTTAGTACGCTTTCGATTGAGCAGTTAAATGAGAGTCTTTTGCCGGGTGATTTGCTGTTGATAGAAGGCGATAGTCGCATAAGTACTGCTATTAAATATTTAACGCAGTCTACTTGGTCTCATGTTTGTATTTATATTGGCGATAAACCTAACATGTTACCCTTGTTAGAGGCTGATTTAGTTGATGGCGTTTGTACTGTTCCGTTAGAAAAATACGCTGGATTTAATATGCGTATTTGTCGTCCGTTTGGCCTGACAAAAAAGGATAATGAAGCGTTATTAGCATTTGTTACTTCTCGCATTGGCATGCAATACGACACAAAAAATATTATCGATTTGATGCGATATTTACTGCCAACGCCGCCAGTGCCTCTTCATTTTCGACGAAGATTACTTGAGTTTGGTAGTGGTGATCCAACTAAGGCGATTTGCTCTACTTTAATTGCACAGGCTTTTCAGTCTATTCGTTATCCTATTTTACCTTTAAAAATTCAAGAGGATAAATTGACAGAAACCGCAGAATTACCTGCACGCGGTTTTTCACGGTTGAAGCCTAAAATTTTTACCAATAGTCGTTTAGAAAAAAAGCATTACAGCCACTTTATTCCAAGAGATTTTGACTTGTCGCCATATTTTGAAATTGTAAAACCAACGCTTAAAAAAGGTTTTAATTATAAGGATATTCAGTGGGTGGACCAAAACCAAGATGATACTCGGCAGTCTCATGCAAAATAAGCGTTAAATGGGGTCAGGTGCATTTTATATATTGCCATGACGCTGACCCTTACAATTTAACTTCAACTTATTCCTTTAAAGCAGTTACTTTCAAGTGATTACTTTATTTCGATTACTTTATTTCGATTACTTTTGAAACACCTCTATCGCGTGAGTCTGAGGCTGGAATAAGTTGTTCTCCGTCTTTGTAAATAACCTGTATATCACCAAATTCCCAGCTATGAGGTTCAACACGATAACCGCGTTTGGTTAAAGCCTTAATCGTAGTTTCAGGAAGCGGAAGTGAAGGGCTTTGGGTGATTAAATCTGGTGGTAGTAATTGATGATGAAAACGACTCGCGCTAGCAGCTTCAAGCGGTGTCATTTTAAAATCGAGTATATTAACCACTGCTTGGAACACTGAGGTGAAGATTGTTGAGCCACCCGGTGTACCAATCACCATTACGGCTTTGTTGTCTTGTAAAAGTATGGTTGGCGACATGGATGAAAGCATGCGTTTACCCGGTTGAATTTCATTAGCGGTATTGCCAACAACGCCAAAAATATTAGCGACACCCGGTTTAACACTAAAGTCGTCCATTTCGTTATTTAATAAAAATCCTGCACCTTCAACCACTACGCCAGAGCCATATGCCCAGTTAATGGTGTAGGTATTTGAAACAGCGTTGCCATCAGCATCAACAATCGAGTAGTGAGTGGTGTCAGGTGATTGTAGACCAGGGTTGACTGATTCTAAACGCGATATGGCATTTGGTTTAACTTCCATTGCACGTCGTTTAATGTATTCGTCGCTGATTAAGTGTGTCATGTCAATATCGACAAAAGCAGGATCACCCAGATATTCAGCGCGATCAGCAAATACGCGTTTTTCCATTTCAGCGACTAAATGAACATATTGCTCTGAGTTATGTGCAACGCCTTCAAATTCTTTACTTAAATAATCTTTCATTTTAAGTAATTGAATAACACCAAAACCGCCAGAACTGGGTGGTGGTGAAGATAAAATTTGGTAATCGCGCCAATTAGCTTTTAAAGGCTCTCGCCAAACTGCTTTGTATTGCGCAAGATCTTGTGCGCTGATAATACCGCCGCTTTTTTGCATTTGCTTAACAATTAATTTTGCAGTTTCACCATGATAAAACTCTTTGCTACCATTTTTTGCTATGCGCTTTAACGTTGCTGCAAGCTCAGGTTGTTTGAATTTTTTTCCGTGTTCAACGCTGCCAAAGTAACTTTGAAAATTAGTTAGTCCGTTAAAGCGTTGGTAATTATCTTGTATGTCATCAACCAAGATACTGGCTGGAATAAACCCTTGTTCTGCTAATTTTATAGCGGGTTCTACTAACTTACTCCACGGCAGTTTACCAAAGCGTTGATGCGCTTCCCAAAAGCCAGCAACTGTGCCTGGTACGCCTGGCGCTTTAGCACCAATTAAACTTAAATTTTGGATTACCGCTTTTTCATCATTAAGGTACATATCGCGATGTGCGGTGAGGGGAGCGGTTTCACGATAATCTAAAAATAAGGCTTTGCCGTCGATATAAATAAGCATAAAACCACCGCCACCAATATTGCCGGCGTCTATATAAGTCACGGCTAATGCAAAGCCCGTTGCAATGGCAGCATCAACCGCATTACCACCAGCCAGCAGTATATCTTCAGCGACTTTAGCCGCGTATTTATCTGGTATTGCTACGGCTGCTTGCGACACTTTATCCGCAGCATTAGCCGTGGTTGAGAATATTGATAAAAACAAAATAGAAATGCAAAGATAGAGACGAGCGCCATTTATCATGGGGTATTCCTTGGTTATTATTCCACAGGTTGTTTTGCTAGTTAACGATAGCAACACTGAACTTTAAACTGGGTTAATGTTATATATTATGAGCGATGAACAAAGCAATGAAATAATAACGATAAAGTGTTTTTAACTTAGTTTCTGATTTGATTAGCACACTCAGCTAAAACGATAGCACCTACTTAATGTTAATGCGGCTTCACATACACCTTTGTACTGCAGTGCTATTTACTTTAACCACGCTAAGGCAATACTGCTATCTTTATGCTCTTATATGTCACCTCTATAGATACTAAAGCCAACCGAAAAAACTTCAGGCAGTAATCATAAATCAACCGATTTATTGACAGTAAAACACGCTAAAATCAGCTGTTCTAAGTGTTTGAAATTAGCGTGTTAAACTAAGCAATGTATGTCGAATTACACGGCAACTATGGTTAAAGTTGACATAATATTTCCGCCGCTTTATGTAATGTGTCGTCATTTTTTGCAAAACAAAGTCTGATCACTTTATTATTTTTATGGTAAGTCGGCCTTTGTTCAACAGGGTACAGCGGGCTAAGCGGAATGGCAGCAACGCCTACTTCTTTAGTTAACCACTGACAAAATTCACGATCATTTAGCGCTGAAATTGCCGAGTAATCTAATAATAAGAAATATGTGCCTTTAGATGGCAGCAAGGTAAAGCGTGAGTCTTTTAATGCATTAATCAGTACATCACGCTTTTGTTGATAAAAACTCGCTAATTCAGTGATATGTGCTGGCTGTTCTTTTAGCATTTGTGCAATAGCAATTTGTGCAGGCGTAAAGGAGCAAAAGGTCACGTATTGATGAATTTTTCTAAACTCGGCCATAAGTTCATTAGGTGCGGTGCAATAACCCATTTTCCAACCAGTACAATGAAAGGTTTTACCAAAACTAGAAACGACAAAGCTACGGTTAAACAGTTTAGGATAACGAAGCACACTTTCATGGCGTAAGCCGTCAAAAGTCATGTGTTCGTAAACCTCGTCACTAATTACATAGAGGTTATGTTTTTCAACTAAGCTTTGCAGTGTTTTAAGGTCAAACTCACTCAGTATTGAACCCGTTGGGTTGTGCGGACTGTTAATAATAATGGCGCGGGTGTTTTCATTAATACTTTGCTCTACTCGTGGCCAATTTATTGCGTAGTCAGGTGCATCAAGCGTGATATGGCGACAAATACCGCCAGCAAGTTCAACGGCGGGCTCGTATGAGTCGTAAGCGGGATCAAAAATAATAACTTCATCATTCGGCCGCACCAGAGTTTGTATAGCAACCCATAACGCTTCAGTAGCACCAGAGGTTATTGTTACGTTGTTTAGTCCATCAAGCTTTTGCGCATCAGGTAAATGCGTTTGATATTGTCTATGCACCATTTCGGCAATTTGCGTTAATAGTTCGGGCAAACCGTTTGACGGTGAGTATTGGTTTTTCCCTTCACTGATCGCTTGATTAATTTTATCTTTCAAAAAATTAGGGGTATCAAATTCAGGGAAACCTTGAGATAAATTAATCGCCTGATATTGATTCGCCATGATCGACATTTCGGTAAAAATACTGGTTTCTACATTAGGCATTTTGCTGGTAAAAGAAGATGGCACAAAAACTCACTTAATTTTTTAGGCACTCGTTAAAGTGGTTACGGTTATAGCCGTGATAATTTAGTCAGTAATAATTAACAGCTAAGTTACTCGGTATTGTTAAACACTATTGTTAATAGGTATAGTTCAGTGACATTAACTCAATTGCCAATGAATAGATAAATAAGATGTTAAGGCTAACGGCGATTGAGTTCAATTATTAATACGAGATTAGCTATCTGTAATGAGTTTTAAATTTAGGTTGTGCTGAATGTTGCAGATATAGCTTATTTGATAATTACCGGTTGCTTAGTTATAGTTTGGCAGAGATAGTATTGTAGTTTGGCACAAATATTTACTGCTTAATGTTTTGGAATAGCCAATTAAGGTGCTGCTATTAAAGCGAGTGGCGGAAAATCTTAACGATATAACCTGCGATTAGGTCATATCTTCCCGTAAGGTTAATATGAGACTTAAATTGACCTATAGTATTTTAGCTCCACCGGAGTAGTGCAGATGTACGGACTGATTAATAAATCATTGAAAGCTATGATTACTGAAAACCACGGGGCTGATTGTTGGAATAAAATATTTGAAGCTTCGGGCGTTTCGGTAGATTCTTTTGTTAGTATGCAACAATATGACGACCAAGTAACATATGCATTGGTAGGCGCTGCCTCAGAACAGCTTAATGCAAGTCCTGCAGAGTGTTTAGATGCGTTTGGTTACTATTGGGCGACAGTCGTTGCACCAGAGTCATATGGACTATTGCTTGATAGTACAGGCAGTAATTTGTTGGAGTTTTTACAGCATACCAATGCTTTACATGACCGTATCACATCTACTTTTATAGGTTATACCCCCCCTATTTTGAAGTCAGTAACAACGACAACCGAGTTGCGCTTCGTTACGAAAGTAAACGTGAAGGACTCACTCCATTTGTAATCGGTGTCATAAAAGGGTTAGCGAAACGTTTTGGCTCTACATTAACATTTGAACCTGTAGAGAAAGTTCAGGTTAGTCAAGGTGAAACCAGTGTAATTCACTTTGTCATTCATTAATCTGAGCTGGTTATCTTACCCATGAATACAGCAACAACAAATAATAGTATTAACGTTATTAAGCAGCTTGCATCAGTATTCTTTACTGTTAATAGACAAATGAAAGTCAGTAAGCCAAGCCCTACCTTATGCAAGTATTTACCAGACACAGACTTATGCGAACCTGACATTTGGCAAGCAAATTTTTTTGACTTATTTGCTGTCACCAGACCCCATAGACTCAAAGACTTTTCTAGTATTATAAATGCGCGAGACAGTATGGCATTGCTTGTTCTATGCGATGGTAATTTTGCCATGCGAGGACAATTTGTTACCTTAGATGATGACAGCGAGCACGTAATATTTGTTGGTGCACCTTGGTTAGCATGGATGAGTACTAACCAGCCTGACACTCAATTAATGATGAATGAATTCAAGCCTTGGGATCCTCAGCTTGATCAACTTATGCTGTTGTCTACCGAAAAAAATAATATTGCTGACCTAAAGAATCTGACGGGTGAGCTAAGAGAAGCCCGAGATAAAGCAGAAAAAGCGAGTCAAATTCAGGCTGACTTTTTTGCTATTATGAGCCACGAAATGAGAACACCGCTAACGGGGGTAGTTACTGCTTTAGAATTAATCGATAACAGTGAATTGAGTCCTCGCAATAGTGAAATGCTTAGTATTGTAAAAAATTCGGCTGAAAATTTAAAATATGTTGTAGACCATGTGCTTGATTATTCAAAGCTGCAAGCAGGTGGTTTTGAAAACCAGCCTACTGATTTTGATCTTAAACATATTTTACAATCTGCTTTAATGGTTGTTGATGCTCGGGCACGAGAACAAGTAAGTGAACTCAGCTTATTAATCGAAGATAATATTGCACCTTGGCTTAGAGCTGATGCGGCTAAAATTCGTCAAGTCTTGATTAATTTGTTAAGTAATGCGGTTAAGTTTACTGAAAATGGTCAAATAAAAGTTACTGTAAGTTTGAATGAAAAGCAGTATTTGCAGGTAAGTGTATGTGATACAGGTCTGGGTATTCCTTTGGATATTCAGCCTAATATATTTAAACCCTTTTTAACTTTTGATGCTAAGCAAGGTGAGAAAGACAGTAGTACAGGCTTGGGGTTAAATATTTCTCGGCGACTGGTAGAGTTAATGGGGGGAACGATAGATTTTGAATCGAAACCTGCGCAAGGTGCGGTTTTCTATTTTGTTATTCCTGTTGAAGTTGCTAAAACGCCTATCATCAAACCTCAGCTTATTAAGCCAGTCGATCAATCTTTCAATGGTCATGTATTGCTAGTTGAAGACAATAAAACTAACCAGTTTCTATCTCGTATTTTACTTGAAGGGAGAGGACTTACCGTTGACGTCGCGGGTGACGGTAGGCAAGCAATCGATAAAATTAGTGAAACGCATTATGATTTGGTGTTCATGGATGTATCTATGCCAGTTCTCGATGGTGTGAGTGCAACTAAAATATTGCGAGAAACACTGAGCAATACCCAGCTTCCAATAATAGCGTTAACAGCACATGTTGGAGATCACTATCATAAGCGTTTTATTGATAGTGGAATGGATGCAGTGCTGAGCAAGCCAATTGATCGTATATTACTTGATAGTCACCTATCGCGATGGTTACCTGTGCAATCATTAGATAACTATACAGCACCAATTTCTCCTAAAGAACAGTTGAATATAGCGAAACAAGACTCTGATAAAGATTGGTTTGTGCAAGATACTGCCAGTATATTATTAGACGATATTGGTATAAGTGCTTTTGTACAGATATCCAATTTATTTTTGGCCGAAATAGATGAAGGAGTGCAACAAATTTGTAGTGCCTATCAGCAAGGAGATATAGAGCTACTTGCTGACCATGCGCATACCATTCGAAGCAGTGCTAGTTCAATTGGTTGTCAGGCTTTAGGGCAACATCTAGCATTTATAGAATCCGCTGCGCAATCCAATACCACATTAGCCCTAGACCCCTTAATTAGTATGTTGCCAGTGATAGTAAAGAAATCTTCTGATCCACTTATTATCTACCTGAAAGCGATTGTAAAATAAACAAAGTTAAAGTTAAGGTTAATAAGTGTAAGTAGAGTTATACACTTCTGAACGATAAACTTCATACTTAGTGAGCCATAAACGAGATGAACTAGCAAATAGGTGACTATCTGTTAGTTCATCAGTATGAAGCGCAAGATAAAGCGCATTTATTCACTTACCACTGTCAGCTTGGGTTAATGCGCCAGGTTATTTTGGCGTGTATTTCCAATTGAACGAGAAAGTATATAGAAACCTTTGCAGTTGAAGTCTTAAATATTGCTTTCCCAAAAATGGATCTTCACATACACAAATACGCTCAAGGTTTTTTTGTAACCTTAATACCATTTGAATTAAATCCATGTGTATTGGAACTGATAAGAGCTAGCCAGTGAGTTGGTTAGCTCTTTTTTTATAACGGTTTGGTGTTGTTTTAGAGTAGTTTTCTAATTTGGTTAGCACATTCAGCTAAAACTATGGCGCCAGCGGTTGAAACATTCAGTGAGTTACCCATACCAAACATGGGGATGTGTATTTGTTGATGACTCATTTCTAACGCGGCTTCGCTGACACCTTTGCGTTCATTACCTAATACTAGTGCGCACTTAGCAGGGTAGGCAACTGAGGTATAGTCAACTGACTCACGACATAGCTCAACGCTGTAAGCTGAATAGCCGTCATCTGCCAAAGCTTGTAGGCATGAGGTGGTACTTTCGTTATATTCAACGCAAACCCACTTAGCTTCATTTCTTGATGCTTTTTTCATTTTTTTATCTGAAATGCTCAATGCACCTGTGCCACAAACAATCACTTTTTCAATAGCAAAAGCATCAGCCAAGCGAATAAAGGCACCAATGTTATAGCTGTTGGTTACATTATCTAATACCACAATTAGTGGGATTTTTGGTTTCGATAAGTATTCATCTCGGGTAAGTTTGTTTTCTCTAAGCTCTTCTTTGCTCAGTTGTATTTTTGAAGACATTATTTCTACTCTGATTGCTTTGCTGATTGAAATTAAAATGTGCAGCTTTAAGTTTATTTGCGTATACGTTTGTGGTTTAGCGCAGGGGGAGGATTGTGCGGTTTTATCTGTTGAAGATCAAATGATAGTTCACCTTCAGTTTTTCAAACTTGCGCTAAGTATAAAAGCTTTAGTTTGAATATAATTAACTAACAATGCTTGCTTAAGCACTTGAAATAAAAAAGCAGATAATAAAATCAGACTCCATTATTATAGCGGTTATATATACATTTAGGAGTCAACACCATGAACAAATACTCACAAGTTTTTTTCACCAGTATTATTTTATCAAGTTTAATCGCGTTAACCGGTTGTTCATCAAATGCGCCCATTTTAGGTGTTGATAATGGCCAATTAACGCCGTGCCCAGATAAACCTAATTGTGTTAATAGTTTTGCAGAAGATGAAGCGCACCACATTAACCCGATTGTTTCTAAAGGATCTGATGGTGTAGTTAAAAATAACATTTTGAATGTTATTAACTCGTTGGAAAACTCGAAAGTTACCGAGACCGAAAGTCGTTATGTTAGAGCTGAGTTTACCTCAGACCTTTTTGGTTTTGTTGATGATGTGGAGTTTTACTTCCCTGAATCTTCAATGAACCAAACAACTATACATGTTCGTTCAGCGTCTAGACTTGGGTATTCAGACTTTAATGTTAATAGAGAACGTGTTGAGTCACTTCGACTTAAGCTAGAAGCACTTGAAAAGTAAATTACTTTACTAAATTGAGTTCGCTATATTAACTTGGTTACGTTTAATAGCGTCATGAAAAAATGTGGCGTTTATTTGATTTTATTGATTTGATTTGGCGTAGCGGTTTTGAGAACAAGTTATTATTGTTAATAACCTACAGTACCATTTTTTCGATAAGAGTCGGCTGAAAGTTTTTCAGGCTTATTGTCTTTAGTTTTATAAATAGTCTTATAAATATTCTGATATTGTTTCAACGAATTTTTAAATTATGCTGTTTTCTATTTCAGGGGCTTTATGAGTAAACTCAAGCCAAATACTTTTATCTATGGCATTTTTAGTGAGTATTTTATCGCACTCAGCGTCAGACATTATGCCTTTATCTACCATTAAATATAATTCAGTTAATTGATTTGCTTTATACAACAATGCAGCTAAAGCTGAGCTGGGTTTAGTTTGTTGTTCTTTCAAAGCTTCGCAGTAAATTTTTGGTAGTTTCCACTCAATAGCTATTAGATAACTAATGCTAACCGACATTTCAGTCATCAATTTTTTAAATACGGTTGTGCCTGGCAGACTTGATAATTCTTCAGCTAGCGCATGTGATAAGCAATCAAACACGATGACTTTTCCAAGATCGTGAATTAAGCCCAAGAAGTAAGCATCGAAAACGTTTTCATCATGCTTTGCCGCTAAAAGCTCACAAAGCGTTGCACAATGTACACAATGAAGCCAAATTTGTTTACCAAACATAATGTAATAAATCGGTTTGCTTGGAATAACTTTAGCCATTAAGAGCGTAGTGGCGATACGTAACAGACCCGACAGCCCTAAAAAAGTAATAGCACGATTTAACGAGACTATTTCTTTGTCACCGCGATGATAAAGGGCGGAGTTGGCTGCTTTTAGAACAGCTAAAGCAAATGCGGGGTCTTGCTCAATTATTTTAACAAAGCTGAGTACACTTGTGTCAGGATCGTCAATTGCATTCAACAGGCGAACTAACATCGCGGGTAGTACTGGAATTTGTTGGCTAAGGCTAGAAGGGGTATTTAAAATAAGCTTAACTTTTTGCAGTACTTTAGTTTCTAGCTTACTCATGGGGATATTAGTATTAATATCTCCGAACATAATGTCATAAAAGTTTGTTGAAATGTTAGTTAGCATTTGAATATTTCCTTATATTCTATAAGTCGACATTATTGAGTTTTTAGGTAAATAAATACTATAAAGTTAAAGTAACTATATCATTTGGTAAAAAATTGTCGATAACTTAGCCATGTTTTTACACATTATTACAAATTATTCTGTACGGCTGTTGATAAAATATCGTCGCCATTTTCTACCATGAACTTATGAAAAGCGTTTGCGAGTAGGGTTGGCTGTCGAGAGGCATTTTGCACTAACCGCCATTTGCTGCGAATGGGAAAGTGATCAACATTAATAATTTTCACCCTTGGCATAATACCAAAATCTAAACTGTGTTTACTAAGCACAGATATGCCTAAACCCGCTGCAACCGCTTGTTTTATAGCTTCACTACTGGCAATGGTCATTTTTTCATTTAAGGTCAGGCCATGCTGTTTAAATAGCTCTACGGTATATTCGCGAGTACCAGAGCCTGCCTCACGCAAAATAAATGGGTAATGGCTTAAGCGCGCTAAACTCACTTTTGGAAATTGTGCTAACTCATGATTTTCAGGCACCACTACGACCACTTCATTATCTAAAAAAGGTGTTTCAAGCACTTTTACATTTTGTGGAATATTACTGAAAATATAAAAGTCATCTCGATTATCAATGAGTCGACTTTGTATTTTTTCTCGGTTACCTATCTCTAACTTAATTTCGACCTTTGGATGTTGCTTGGCAAAGGCGGCTAGCAACAAGGGTAAAAAATATTGTGCGGTGGTAACAACTGAAATTAATAAGGTGCCGGTGATCACGCCTTGTAAATTATCTATATCAGTTTTGAGATTATCTAAACTTTGAAATATGGTATTTGCACTGCGCAACACTGCCTTACCTGCATCGGTTAGGGTTAGTTTTCGCCCGTGCATTTGGTAAACAGGTAAGCCGATTAAATCGCTTAAATTCTTTAACTGAATAGACACTGATGGTTGCGATATATGCAGATTTTCGGCAACAACTGACAAACTTTGATAACGTGCCAACGCTTGAATAAGTTGTAATTGCCTCATTGTTGGCTGCCGGTTTGACTGCAAATTTAATGGCATATAGATTTTTGTCTATGATAAAGATTAATTTTATATATTAGACTCTATTTGAAATTAATTCTACGCTTATGTTACTTAGCTTAATAAGAGAACAAAGTATGTTAGAAACCATATCACAAAATATTCGTTCACTTGGTTCGGTACTGGGTAAAACCATTGCCAATGATAAAGGCCAGCGTTGGCTAGAAAATGTTGAGCGTGTACGCTTACTTGCCAAAGATGGTGTTGCACAAGACACGCTTGCTATTGATGAGCTACAAACCTTATTTGAATCTTGCGATGAACAAGACTTATTAATTTATGGTCGCGCGTTTAGCCAATTTCTGAATCTGGCTAATATTGCAGAGCAGCAACATACCACTAGCGAACAAGGCTTAGCAGAGCTTGATTTACCACACCCATTAGCCTCTTTAAAAGAGCAAGTGAATGGTTGTACGCCAGAAGCATTTTTGTCAGCCATTAATAAACTCCATATTGAATTAGTGTTAACTGCGCATCCAACAGAAGTTAATCGTCGTACGTTTATTCATAAATACCATGAAGTAGCAGAAGAATTAGCGCAATCAGGTGCTGATTTAAATGGCCGCATTGAAGAGTTAATTGAACAAGCGTGGCACACCAGTGAAATACGTTCGCAACGCCCAACTCCATTAGATGAGTCGCGCTGGGGCTTAGATGCTATTCGCGATAGCTTATGGTTTGCTGTACCGACTTTTGTTCGTGAGCTTGACGAATTATGCCAGGCGGTTACTGGCCAAGCATTACCTTTAGATGCAACACCAATAACTATGGCAAGTTGGATGGCTGGTGACCGTGATGGTAATCCGTTTGTTACTGCCAAATTAAGTAAACAAGCGATTATTAATGCACGACTGCTGGCGGCTGAGTTGTATTTAATCGATTTTCAAAGTCTCTATCTTGAGCTTTCGATGAATAAAGCCAGTGATGAATTAATCGTTGCGGATACTGATAATATTGGTCCTTATCGCCATATTTTAAAGCAAACCATTGCACAACTAGAACGCAGTGTTTCGCTGTTGAAAGAAAATAAAACTAGTGGCGTTATCGCTAGCCCAGAAGCATTGCTCAAGCCTTTAGTTATTTGTCGTGAGAACTTATTAGCTGCAGGACTCGACCGAGCTGCTAATTCAATGTTGCTAGATGTTATTCGTAAAATACATTGTTTTGGGATTTCATTAGTTAAGCTTGATGTTCGCCAACACAGTGAATTTCATGATCAAGCCATTTCAGAAATTACCCAAAGCTTAGGTTTGGGCGATTATTTATCGTGGAATGAACAAAAACGCTGTGAATTTCTTCAACAAGAACTTAACAACCCAAGACCACTCTTGCCGAAAGTGACATGGAGCGAGCAAACGCAAGAAGTGCTCGATACGTTCAAGTTCATAGCAGAACAACCTAAAGAAGTATTAGGTATCTATATTATCTCGATGGCCAGTGAGCAAAGCGATGTTCTAACGGTTAACTTATTAATGAAGGCGACAGGCCTTACTTGGGATATGCCGATTGCACCACTGTTTGAAACCCTAGACGATTTAAACAGTGCTGCAGGTGTTATTGATAAGTTATTAACTGATAAAGATTACACAAAACGCACCCATGGCGCGCAGCACGTAATGATAGGTTATAGTGATTCAGCAAAAGATGCTGGCGTGCTAGCTGCAGCATGGGCGCAGTACCAGGCTCAAGAAGCATTAGTTGCAGCAGCTAAAAGTCATAATATTGTGCTGAAATTATTTCATGGTCGAGGCGGCACTATCGGTCGTGGCGGCGGGCCAGCTCATGCAGCTATTGCATCGCAACCTCCAGGAACTTTAGAAGGTGGTCTAAGAGTTACAGAGCAGGGCGAAACCATTCGCTTTAAATTTGGTTTACCTAATTTAGCCGTAAGGAGCTTACATTTATATGCCAGTGCAATATTAGCTAGCTTAGTTAAACCACAACCTGCGCCGAAAGACACATGGCGAAAAGCAATGGAAGACATGGCACAAAGCAGTTGTGATATTTATCGTGACTATGTCTGTGAGCAAGACGATTTTGTTACTTATTTTCGACAAGCCACCCCTGAGCAAGAGCTGTCATCTTTACCGTTAGGCTCTCGTCCTAGTAAACGTAAGTCTGACGGCGGTATTGAATCGTTACGTGCTATTCCGTGGATATTTGCATGGAGCCAAAATCGATTAGTAGTACCCAGTTGGTTAGGTTTTGGTCAGGCGATTTCTGATGCTGGTGTAACGCACAAAGACGCGATTAAAGATATGCTAGATAACTGGCCATACTTTAGAGCCCGTATCTCGCTGACTGAAATGGTGTATTTAAAGTCTGATATTAATATCTCTAAATTATATGATCAAAGCTTAGTTGAAAAGAGCTTACTGCCCATGGGCGAAGCATTAAGAACACAGTTAACCGCGGATAGAAAAACAGTGCTTGAGTTACTTGGACAAACAGAGTCTTTGGAGAGTGATCCTTGGAACCTGACTTCATTTAATTTACGCCGTCCGTACCTGCTACCTTTGCACTTATTGCAGATAGAAGCATTAAAACGTTTACGAAAACAACCTGAACATCCGGTTTGTGAACAGCTATTAATGGTTAGCATGACAGGTATCGCAACGGGAATGCGAAATACGGGTTAGTTTTTAAATGAAAAGCATTACTTAGACTATAAAGCAGCCATTTTCGGCTGCTTTTTATTTTTTATAACAGTAATAAATGGCGAGTGAATTTTGATGTTTATTTAAGCGCCGTTACGCTTTGCATACGATTTTCTATGGTGGGGCTGCTTATTGTGTATTTTTATAACTTGTCTAGACTTAATTATACATTAACAAGGATGGTGGAATTACCCTATGCGCGACGGCTATCAAAAAAATTTTTTACCTTCATTCAATATTGAGTTGCCTAAGCCAAGCTTATCCCTTTCAGGTGATGTGTTACAACCACCGGGCTTACTGGATGGCAATGTAGTCATTCCTTATATTCATTACTCGCTCATTATGAGTAAGTCTACCAAGCAGGCGCTATTTTCCGCTGCCAATGTTGATAACGCCATTGCGCAGGCGGTATCGGGTTATAAAGGTCGTAAATGGTTTATTGATGCGCGTGTCGGGAGAAATAATCAAATAACCAATAGTGCTTATATCGGAACACCGTGGGATAGAGGACATTTAACTAGACGTACCGCAGTTACTTGGGGGGATTACAATACAGCATTATCTGCTAGCAATGATAGCTGTGCTTATACTAATGCTTCTATGCAACATAAGCGTTTTAATGAAGACGAATGGCGTGTACCAGAAACAGCGGTTTCTAAATTCAGTTTATCAAAAGACAATAAATTAATTGTGATGACAGGGCCAATTTTTACTACCTGCGATCGCTTTTTAACTAAAGGTGTTGGCTTTGAACCCGTTCGTATACCTTCAGGATTTTGGAAAACCCTTACTTATGTTGACCATAACGATAAGCTCGTTACCTCAGCATATATATTCTTCCAAGATACCGACACGTTAAGAACTACTAAAGCTAAGCAGCGCATTAAGTTAAAAAACTTCCGTGTAACGACAACAGAATTACAATTATGGACAGGGTTGGAGTTCGAAAAACAAATGTTTGATAGTAACCCGCTTTGTTTTTATACCGGCCCAGAAGCCATTAAAGTTAACAGGTTAAAAGATTTATCTAATTCAACAGAAGCCTTATTAGCTGCAGGGGTTATAGAAACTGACGCTTATAACGAAGCAAAATACACCCTTGAACTGAAAGTGCTTTATGAATTGGTTGAAGAGTTGAGTTGGTATTAAATAAATAATGTTATTTGCTTTAAGTTAATCGCACACTTTACGATTGACGGACTGAAATCCGACCTACAAAAAGCAATAATTCAACGCTATGCTATTCCCCGTAAGCCTTATTTAGGTTGGATTTTAGTCCATCAAACCAAATATTTATTTAACTATAGTTAACTCTGGCTATTGATATCAGTTTTTTCTTCTTCATTTTCACTCATAACTAATTTAATTTTTGAAAACAGAGCTTTATTGGGATATCCATCAGCAATTAGTTGATGTGTTAGTTGGAATGAGCGAATAGCGTCGCGACTTTTCGGCCCCCAAATCCCATCAGGTTTACCGGTTTCAAAACCTAAAATATTGAGTTGGCTTTGCAACGTTTTCATTTCTTCAAAGCTATATCTGTTATCTAACGCTTGTTGGCTTTGCAAAAACTTAAGCCCGTCAACACCAATTAACTTATTTGCTAATAAACCGACTGAAAGCGCGTAACTTTTCGACAAGTTCCACGTCATAATAACGTTGAAATTAGGGTAGAGTAAAAAAGCGGGCCCTTGATGACCAGAAGGAAGATAAAGTTCTGCCTGAATATCGTAGCTCGATAGTGCTTGGTTGTTGGTTTTGGTAACACCTAATTGTTGAAAGTAACTCAGCGGGTAGTATTGATCAAAGCTGACTTTCTCAAAGGCAAAGCCTTCAGGTAATTTAACTTCTCCTGTCTCTTATACACATCTGACGCTGCCGACGACTCCTTACGTGTAGAT
>OJAZ01000419.1_pt1 | contig 20259 bp, 16 predicted proteins | sample 1589851 | NCBI WGS metagenome assembly OJAZ01 (sample SAMN05416792, study PRJEB24817) | seawater metagenome | isolation source: Sea water | place: Canada:Atlantic | collected 2013-07 | reverse complement strand
TAGATTATGTACAACCCTATACAAAAAAAAGAATAAGTATCAGTTTTGGTACCTATCCCGAAATATCCTTGGCTCAAGCAAGAAAAAAGCGTACCGAGGCTAAAGAACTTTTAGCACAAGATATAGATCCTAAAGAACACCGAGACGATAAACATCGTGAACAAATACTTGCTGCCAGTCATACCTTAAAGAGTGTAGCTATTGATTGGTTTGCTATTAAAAAAACAACCATTGCAGAAAACACAGCTAAAAGCTTGTGGCGTAAGTTTGAAAACCACGTATTCCCTAAATTAGGTCATCGCCCTATTGACAAGATCTTAGCACCTGAAGCTATAGAAGCATTAAAGCCATTAGCCGCTAAAGGTAACTTAGAAACTACGGGGAAAATTATCGGTCATTTGAACAATATTATGACCCATGCAGTTAATACAGGAATATTACACCACAACCCTTTATCTGGTATTCGTAGTGCTTTTCAAACGCCTAAAGCTACAAATATGGCAACCATTAGACCGAATGAACTTGGTCAACTAATGAAGGATATTAGTTACGCCAGCATTAAACTAGTGACTCGATGCTTAATTGAGTGGCAACTTCATACGATGACACGTCCTAGCGAAAGCGCAAAAGCCAAATGGTCAGAAATAGACTTAGAAAATAAACTATGGATTATACCCGCCGAACGCATGAAAATGCGTTTGGAGCACAAAGTCCCCTTATCACCACAAGCAATTGAAATACTAGAACGATTAAAACCACATAGTGGTGACAGAACACACCTATTTCCTTCTTATATTGATCACAATAAACACTGTAATGTTGAATCAGCAAATAAAGCACTAGGTCGCATGGGTTATAAAAATAAGTTGGTTGCTCATGGTTTACGTGCATTAGCCAGTACAACGCTCAATGAACAAGGGCATGATCCTGACGTTATTGAAGCTGCTCTTTCACATGTAGATAAGAATGAAGTTAGAAGAGCGTACAACCGTGCTGAGTACCTTGAACGAAGGCGTGTGTTGATGTGTTGGTGGAGTGAACATATAGAAAACTCAGCACTTGGTCGGTTACCTACGAGTGAAGTTATAAACCTTCACGCAATTAAAAGTAATTAGTTATAGATATTTCCTGCACATAACCCAACCAACTAATTACAAATGAAAACTATTAATGCGATTAAAGGGGCAGAAATAATGCCTGCTCTGGCGCTTTACCTGCCATTGCCTTAATCATATCTTCATTACTTGGCTTTTGCTCAGCCGTGTTTGAAAGCGTCTTTGCATCGGCCATAGTGTTATCTACTTTTTTATCACTGGCCGCATAGAACAACCATGTTGCTCGCGTTATGGCTTCAAACTGAGATCGGCAAAGACATATTGCTGATGTATAATTCCCATTCATTGCTAGTTGCCTAACGCTGACACTATGCTCAAGCGCCACAGAACACATGATCCAAATAGCAACTATTCGATTGCTATCATCAACAGGCCCATAATCAAATATGCGACTAAACTCGCTGTTTAGTGCTTCTGACCTTTCTAAAAGTTCTTCCATGCGTATTAACCTTATAAATATTTTTTAATAAATACATTTTGGCGACCCTAAGCCAAGTACACCTGTTGTTGTTGTTGTTGTTCAATAAGCTTACCGATATTTATTGACAGTGTGTAACATAGAGAAAAGATTGGAAAATTAACCAATAATACTTAACGTATTACTCTTCGAGATAATTACAGGAATCACTTTCAATTAGAAAAGCGATGAACACCTCTAACAAGCGAGCTAAATCTTCGCTATCGTATTCTTTCGTTGACTGACAAGCTAAATACAAGTCCATTCGATGCATGGCTTTGCTAACATCATATATTTCACGGGCTTCGTAAACAAAGGTCGCAACGGCTTTCCCAGGCTCTGTATCAGAGTTTAAAAAAATCGACAAATCACCAAGCTTGCAGTATTTAGCTTGCTCTAATATCTCGTCAACGGCTGAGCAGTCATAAAAATCGTTTAAATAGTCTTTTTGCCATTCTTTTGCTTTGCTTTGTAGAACAAATTCAGTCTTTCGCAATTGCTTATGATTGTAATCAACATGCTTGTCTTCTTTTTTATCTTTTAAACGGCCAACCATAGTAGCAAGCAACTTTACAGTTTCATAACCTAACTCAGGGCATAAACTTAGATAAAGATCTGACATATCATCAAAAGCACCAATAAAAGTGTTGGCTTCTTCTTTCGTTAATATTTTATCAATTGAATTTTCAGACATGCCTATTCTCCTTGCAACATTAACTATGCCCTTTCAGTATTACCAAGCTTCAACAAATCAAACACCAAGCGTGAAAAACCAGCGGCTTTATCAGGGTTAGACAATAACTGCATCATTTGGTTTTGATGGGCATCATTGCTATCCATTATCGCGTCCATAAGCGCCTTGGGGTAATCACCTAACATAGCTTGTTCTGCGGTATTGTTATCCAGCTGTTTCATAACCACACCGTTCTCACTGATTTTATCGCGAATGGTATACGCGTAATTCACCAAGTCTTTATCGGTAAGTTGGTCGGTAATGAACAACTCATTCAAACGGGTAATAATCTGCGATAACAAGTCTTCTTGTTTATCCTTAGCAGTGGCCGAACCAAGATCGTCACCAGGTTCAAGCTCATTGCCCTCAGCATCTACTTGTAGCTTAATATCTTGCTGTTTAATTTTTGATAAACGGTAGTGGCTTAACGTTACGTTACTTAAGTCAATATCATCTTCTTCAACAGCGGCTTCTCTAAGCATTGGCCGTAAATTACGGGCGTACAGGCTTAACTTTTCAAGGTCTTTAGAGTCGTAATCGACTATTTGTGACATGAACTCGTAAAAGCGCACAAAACTGCCTAAGTCTTTTTTGAATATTTCTAGTGCATCTTTTTCTTGCTTACATTCTTTAAAACTATTTTCCGCATTGGCAACTAACACTGCATCGCCGGTTTTCTTAGTACGTTCAAACATCTCTTTAGCTTGCTTGTACGCGTCAATAGCTGACTTATAGCGATGTTGCCAACGCTCCACCGCTGGTTTGCAAATATTGGCTATAGCGGCGTTGCTTTTACTTTTAACGTAAAAAGCATCACAAAATTGTTCAACTTCACGCCAAGTAAAAATACCGGCAGCACGTAGCTTTTCAAACAAGTCATGGATAAGTTCGGGATCTGACACATCGGCCAATTCAGCCGTTTGATAATACGGTTGAAAAGATGCAAGTATCTCATCGGCTTCATTAAAGAAATCTAAAACAAAAGTACCGGTCTCTGCTTTACCAGGAAAGATACGGTTTAACCGTGATAATGTTTGCACACACTCTACGCCGCCAAGCTTTTTATCAACATACATAGCGCAAAGTTTAGGTTGGTCAAAACCGGTTTGAAACTTATTGGCCACTATCATTACCTGATAATCATCACTGTCAAAGGCCTTGCGTATATCGCGCTTTTTAAGGTTAGGGTTCATGTTGTTTTCGGTAAACTTCTCACCAATAAGCGCCTCACAACCAGGATCTTTATCACTAAATTCAACTTCGCCAGAAAAAGCGACCATGGCATGAATTTTTTGATAACCTTTTTCGATAATGTACTTATCAAAGCCTTGCTTATAACGCACCGCTTCTTTGCGTGAACTGGTAACTACCATGGCTTTAGCTTGACCGCCAATCAACCCCATCACATTGTTTTTAAAGTGCTCAACGATTACCTGTACTTTTTGACTGATGTTGTAGTCATGCAAGCGGACCCATTGATTAAGTTTTATCTTCGCTTTTTTACTTTCAACTTCTTGGTCGCTACCCGCCATTTTCATCGCTAGGTTATAGGCAACCTTGTAGTTAGTGTAGTTCTTTAAAACATCAAGAATAAAGCCTTCTTCAATCGCCTGACGCATGCTGTAAACATGGTAAGCTTCTGGCTTATTCGTTTTAGACGGTTGTTCTTCTGGGTTAGGTAAACGGCCAAATAACTCTAAGGTTTTTGTTTTCGGCGTGGCAGTAAAAGCGAGATAACTTAAGTTACTTGAAGAACGGCGTGAAGCGACTGCGGCATCAAGAATATCTTCTGTGGTTAACTCTTCATCATCCCCCTTGCCATGTAACGAGCCATCAATCATCAATACTTCTTTTAACTGACGTGCGGTACTGCCGGTTTGTGAGCTATGCGCTTCATCGGCAATGACCACGTAATTACGTTCTTTTAAGCTAGTACTGTTTTCAATAGCCTTTAAAACAAAAGGAAAGGTTTGAATAGTCACTATGATGATCGGCTGTGAACTTTCTAATGCCGACGCCAGCTTTTCTGACTTAGAGCCGTCACCTTCTTGATTATTAATACGACCAACCACACCTTCAACACTGGTAAACTGTGAAATGGTTTCTTGCAGTTGCGCATCTAAAACATTGCGGTCAGTAACAATAATAATGGAGTCAAACTGCTTGTTACCTTGTTCGTTATGCAAAGACGATAGCTGATGCGCCGCCCAAGCAATAGAGTTTGATTTACCAGAACCCGCACTGTGTTGTATTAAATACTTGTGCCCAGGGCCCTCAGTGCGCGCTGCTGCCACTAACTGAGTGACTACATGCCATTGGTGATAACGGGGGAATATTAGCGTTTCTTTTTTATACTTGCGCCCTTCCCAGTCCTCTTTGTCTTCAATTTGCAAATGTACAAAACGCGCAAGAACATTTAACAAGTTGTCGGGCTGTAATACTTCATTCCACAAATAGTCAGTGGCGTATTGATTGATGTTATCGGGCACATCATTGCCCGCGCCGCCGTCTTTAGTGCCTTTGTTAAAGGGTAAAAAATAAGTTTCATCACCATCAAGCTTTGTCGTCATATAAACTTCATATTGGCTAACAGCAAAATGCACCAGCGCGCCGCGTTTAAAGCTAAGTAACGGCTCTGGTTTTTTAGTAACTGGATCAACAGCAAAACGCGTAGTTTTATACTGCTTAACAGCATTTTGTACCGCTTGTTTAAACTCTGATTTTAGCTCTAAGGTGACTACGGGTATGCCGTTAACAAACAATACTAAATCAATACGCCACTTTTTCGCTCTAACACCGGTTTCCGCTTCATGTTCATCGGTTGCCCATGGCGAATACACTAGCTCTGGCACTACCCGTAAACGGTTCTTTTTATAACGCGCCAGCGTATCAGGGTTTAAGTCATGTTCAGGTTTAAACTGACACAAACTAAAACGAGTGTTCCTGTCTTTAATTTCATGACGCAATACGCCTAATGTGCCAAAGGTACGCATTTGGCTATTAGAGCTATTAGCAGCGCTGCTATTGCCTTTGTTAAGCTGTGTAGCAACTCGTTCAAGAAACTTAGTTTCAGGGTTGCTAGGATAAAGCGCGCAAAACTTTTGCCATTGTTCATCTTGAGTATCTTTAACAAAACCGAGCACATCTTCTTCATACAAGGCGAGTTCACGGTTATAGCCTCTCGGATGACCTAGTTGCCAGCCATTGGTTAACATTTGCTTGATCATGTCATTTTGAAAAACAAACTCGGTAGACTTGTCACCGCCAAATAATGCACTCATAAAACTAATACCCAATTATTTTTGTTTTGATATTACAGCGTTTGGTTGAAACTGTTTTAACAACTGACTGACTAATGGCTCAAGTTGACTATTGGCTCTTTTACCAAATATCACTTCCTTTACCGTAACATCGATTAGATGGCCGCTAGTTGGAAAAACTCTAACTTCTTGCTCATAGTGCCAACACTCACTTTTGTGGCGTAAAATTTTCTTGGCTCGGTCACTGTTAAAATCTTTCTTTTCAATAAGTTTTGGCTGTCCGTCATAAATAATCGGTAAATATTCATCAAACTTGCGGTTTCTCTTTACTTCAATGCCTATGCATAACCCTCTGTTACCGTTAGCATAATGTGCCCACATCAGGTCAATATTAGAGTGACGACTTAATGAGCAGAACTTAGTATTATCAAGTTCTTTTTCAAGCAACTTTATTGCTTCATCGTCATAATCGTTAGGATACTCGTAACAACCTTCCATAGGGTCATTCATTGAATTGTAATTTGCCGCATAAATTCTTGAGTTAACAATAATGTCGACTAAATGCTCAAAGTTATCGAAACTGCGATATTTATAAAAAGTATCACTCATAGCAATCTATCCGTTTTGCTTTAACCCTACGTTGGTAATTTTCATTTAGCTTATTCAATTTCAACTTCCCTATTTAATAATACTTTTAATTTTTATTGATTAGTGGCCGTAACGAGCACGTCTACGCTATTAGTTAATGCTACTTATGCGCATGCCAGTTTCTAACGTCAATCTTGCCAGTGACAGCGGCAGATATTAGTGCTGTACGGCGTTCTTGAAGAAGCAACATTATCTGCGCGGCCTTTTCTTCTAACACTTCAATTTTATTCATTGTTTCATCAACAAAATTGGCAATATCTTCTTGTTCAGAGACAGGTGGTAGACAAATTTTGATGGTTAATATCTTCTCTGATGAGGTATGTTTAACCTTTGCACCAGTCGACGTAACACTGACCTGAGCACGATATCGACTAGAATTAAAAAAGTGAAAAAGATATTTCACACTAACCTTATCCTTGCGCAGGTTTTGCACCAAGCCCAATCGTTGGTTATGCAGGTAGGTTCCCTCATTTGGAACAAATAGCGCGCAGCCCAACAGTCCAGGTGTTTGCTCTGTCATTGCGACCAACATTTGCCCACCCTTGAGAATAAATCCTTCAGGAATATCAGTGCCAACGTAGAACTTTTCTGGACGTTTATATTTGTATCCCCCGCGCTCATTGAAATTACCAGGAGTCATTAGAATGAATTCTCCTTTGTCAGAGAAGTTCGCGCCATCAAAAGCATAGCCTTGCTTGAGGCTAAAAAGAGCCTTTAGTGGATACTCACACCAATGTTCTGGCACTTCACCTAAGCATTCAACACCTGAATCACGCATTGGTGCGCTAGGGTTGAGGCCGCGAGTGACGGCATGACTGATCACCGCCTGACGTTTTTCTTTGAGTAGTTTGATCAGCTGTTGTTGTTTATCGATTAGAGTATCGATTTTGGCGGTTTCGTGATCGAGGAAGTTGGAGATTTTATCTGCTTCTTGATACGAAGGTGCGAGCATATACGCATTGTTAATTAGTTCCTGATTAAGTATGCGTGCTCCATAAATATTAGTCGAAGCGTTTTCAATAACAAACTTGGGCAAGGCATAGTACATGTATGATAGTGGCAGTGAACCACCTTTCAAAAATGATGCTATCGCTTCATTGGTGTACATGTCTTTACTTGCAAAGGATACCGAGCCAACAGATAGCTTAAAGCTATACAACAGTGACCCCTTTGGTGAAATTTCCATTGATGCTGCTTTTGCAGCTTCATCAGAAATATTCTTAGCAGTATGATCTAAGTATTTACCTCTTAAGTCCGAGATATTTGCCCATAAATTATCACCAATAAAATTAGCATCTACCTTTGTCGATGGCGTCCATCCGACTTGAAATGGTGCTAAGTACTTTATCTTGCTAACGACCCAATCACAGGGGATTACATCTAACCACTCAACACCAGAGTCTTTATACTCAGGATAAGCCGAATATTTAGCAATCAAGGTTGTTTCCAATGCCATTACGAATGCACCTCTTGCAACAACGCCATAATCTCTCCGCTAACTGCATCTAAATCGGTATCAATAGCTACTAAATCTCTAGGCGGCAGATACTGATAAAAATGACGGTTAAACGGTATTTCATAACCGACAATGCCTATTTCGCCGTCTTGGTCATCACGCTTATTGGCATCTATCCAACCATCATGCACATGCGGTTGCACTTCTTTAACAAAATAGGCTTCGTTAATCGCGTTAACCGACTGGCTAGGGTCAAGGGCAACATTTTCATTATCACGCAAGTCGCCATCTGCCTTGTATTCAATAGCGTTGCCCAGATCTATTCCTTCTTCAAGATAAAAACCATACAAAGGTTTAGCTTGGGTATTGGGGTGAATTTTTTTAATGACTTTTTTCGCATTAGGGTTTTTCCAGCTTACTGCACTGGTGATAAGCTTTTTCTCTGTGTTTTCCAGCTTAAACTTATCTTGTTCTGACTCAGCGTTTTTACCGATGTTATCTTGTTTTATCTGCTGGTTAATCGAATTAATAGACGTTTTTAATACCTGCTCATAGGTATTCATATCATCGCATTGTGCACTACCAATGTGGGCTTGTAACAACTTAGCTTTAAGCATTACCTGCAACTGTGCTTGCCAGGTATTTACATTAAGTAATTCTTTAATTTTGGCTTCTTTTAACTCGGTAAAATGCTGTTTAACATGGGCACGAATCTCACTGATATGCTCAGATAAATCACCGTAGTAGCTACAGTCAGAACTATCGCACCACAACTGACCATACTCTTGATATAGCCACTTCATAGCCGTATTTAGTGGTTTGTTAGCAAAGCGCAGTTCGTTAAGTCGTTCATCACTAAACTGGAAGCTTTCACGTAAGGGTCGCTCGATAGTAATACGGCGATAACCAAACTCGTGGTTAGCAAAGTTTTTACTGGCAAAGGTTTTAGGTGTTTCTACTTTTGCGTTAGCCGATTGGCGACCACGGGTAGATTTTTGCTCAACAGGTTTATTTAGCCCTAACTTATCAAGCGTTGTTGCTTCAACCACTTCAAACGCACCAAAGGTACGGGTAATGGTGGCAATATCGGCATCACTCATCACATTGCGCTTAGAGCCAAGTGATTTACGCATTTTACCAAAGAGGTTAACACCGTTGATCAGTTGTACTTGGCCTTTACGCTCTTGAGCTTTTTTGTTTGACAAGATCCACACATAGGTAGCAATGCCGGTGTTGTAAAACATATCGGTAGGCAGTGCCACTATGGTTTCTAACAAGTCGGCTTCAAGAATATAACGCCGTATTTCAGACTCACCCGAGCCAGCACCACCGGTAAATAACGGTGAACCATTAAGAATAATACCAATACGGCCGCCACCATTGCTGCCGTCGCGCATTTTATCAATTAGATGTAACAGAAATAATAAAGAGCCGTCTGATACTCTTGGTAAACCTGCGCCAAAGCGACCGTCAAAACCCTTTAAGATATGTTCGTCTTTAATGTCACTTTCAATCTTTTTCCAGTCAACACCAAACGGCGGGTTTGACAGCATGTAGTCAAACTTATCGGCATACAGTTGATCATTAGATAAGGTATTACCGAGTTTGATATTGCTAACATCTTGGCCTTTGATCAGCATATCAGCCTTACAAATAGCATAACTTTCAGGGTTAAGTTCTTGACCATAAGCACGCATTACCGCTTGTCGGTTATGCTCATAAACATATTCCATACCTGATGATAAGAAACCACCTGTACCCGCGGTAGGATCGTAAATAGTGCGAATAATACCAGGTTTGCTTAATGCATCATCATCTTCCATAAAAACTAATGAAGTGGTTAAACGAACAATATCACGTGGGGTAAAATGCTCACCGGCAGTTTCATTAGAGCTTTCAGCAAAACGGCGGATCAACTCTTCAAATACTGAGCCCATGTCGTGATTACTAACACCTGTCGGGTTACTTGCCGATTTAACGCTAAGATCCATGTTACGAACACGTTCTACCACTTTCCACAATAAGTTAGCGTCGTTAAGCTGAGCAATAAACTCGGCAAAGTTAAAGTACTCAAATATTTCACGGGCGTCTTTAGAAAAGCCTTGCAGGTAACTTTCAAGGTTGGCTTTAATGTCAGCTTCACCCAGTTTGGACAGATCCATTTTTGAAGTGTTAAAAAACGATAAACCACCGGTAGCACGTAATAAAAAGCTTTCTTGTGCTTCTTCGGGCAAGTTCATCGTTTGAATTCTTTCATACTCTGCCAATACATCAGCTTTAGAGCTTGCTAATACACATTCTAAGCGGCGTAATAGGTTAAAGGGCAATATGATGCGGCCGTACTGAGATTGCTTAAAATCGCCGCGTAGTAAGTCTGCTATTGCCCAGCTATCAGCCGCTAGGTTCTGTGGTGTTTGCTCGGTGTGTTGTTCGTTTGTCATTTAATTTCTACTGTTATTGTTTGGACGGCATTAGTGGCCGACATTATCGGGCAAGTTTATTCTTCGATAAAATAATCGCTGTCTAGTGCTTTAAGTTCATATACCTGTTTGGTACTTACACCTAGGTTATGCTCGATCATCATATCTGTTAATTGTTCGCCGTTTATTAAAACGATGCGTTTTTCGATTAGTGAAGTAAATTCAATCGCCTCTTTGCTAAAGGTTGACGTTGTAATAAACACGCCCTTCTTCGCTCTGTGCATGTCTAGTGCGCCAGCAAAGGCTTGTATTTCGGGTCTACCCACGGTTTTATTGGTATAGCGTTTGGCTTGCAGGTAAATCATTTCAAGACCAAGTTTGTCGTCTTTAATAATGCCGTCGATACCGCCGTCTTGGGTATATTGTGTTGCTTGGCCGGCGTCTTTTCGAGAGCCGCCATATCCCATGGATAACATTAAATCGACCACTAGTGTTTCAAAAAATTCAGGTGAAGCCTTTAAAATTGCGTCGAGTATATCACTAGCCAAAGCCGAATTTATGGTGTTATAGGTGTTTTCCATCAATTCATGCGGTGTTTGCTCGTTTATCGCACTGTTGCCGTTATTAAGTGAATTGTCGGTGATATTTTCGTTAGCGGTGCTTTTATTGCTTCGCTGTTGAAAGGCTAGAAAATCAGGAAATTTTTTCAAATAATGATTATTGATTTCTTCATTACTGCTAAGCGCCACCAAGCCACGTTCTGTGATCAGGCAAAAGCCTCGTTTAGGTTGTGTGACTAAACCTGCTTGTACCAAATAGGTTTTAGCCCAACCAATACGACCATTGGCATAAGTTGATTTACCGCTTGGTATTTTTAATGCGCGTTGTTCAGGGGTGAAGTTAAATTCATCACAAATGGCATTGGCTATCTTTCTTACCTGATGCTCTTGGCCATCGGCTAATTGATTGAGTACAGAGCGCATGTACGCTTGATAATTGGGGATAGGCACGGTTTACCACTTCCTTGTTAGTATTGTTATGGATAAGGCTATGTATGAATGTTAAGTGATAACACTTTATGTACATCACTACTTGATATGAGCTTTAATCCATTATGCTGCGTACAAATTGCTTGTTTTGATACTTTTTGTCAATAAAATTTGATAAAAATACATTTCAAATCAAATAATTGTATATAAAATAAAAAAATTTTAGTGTTAACGTATAAAACACTTTATTGAGACAACAAAAGGACTTGAACAATGACCGATAAAAAACTAATGGGCAGACCAACAATAGAACCACATTTAAAAAAGAACCCTATCAGCCCACGATTACCGCAATGGCTAATTGATTGGATGGATGATCAAGACGAGCCACGGTCAATACTAATAGAACGCGCAATGTGTCAATACTATGATATTTGTGCGCCCGTACATAGTAATGAGCTAAGCCTGACTGATGATTTAACTCAATTAGGCACTATCATTGGTAATAACTTGTTAAATAAAGGCATTACCAAGTTTAATGAATGGGCTACAGCTTTAATTAACGAGCTTGAAAGTAAAGGCATTAGTTTAGAGCAAATCAAACCTTACGTTAAAAAGTGGTACTTACAAGCGCAAGATGATTTAACTGATGAACAATTAGATCTGGTTGACGATGTTAAAACTGTACGATCGACTGATATCGACAATTTGGTTGATGAAACCTTTGATCAACCAATTTCACTCAAAGTGAAAGCAATACTACAAGAAAGCCTAATGAGTCTGCCGAAGTATCAGCAGATGAATAAAGTCAAACAGAAGGACGAACTGATAGCGCTAGTAAAATTGGTAGCAAGAGAAGAAAAGGCACTAAATCAAGTTGGAGTACCACTAGTCGAAGCGCAAAGTCAGGCAATCAGAACGATACTAACCAGTAGTCTGATCTAGATTCAGTAGATGATGTTACCAATGGCACAGCTAGTAAAAAACAACCTCAAAGCAAGCCGACATGTTTAACCTGTACCCTACCATTGGCGCTGTGAACGCGCTTAGAAGCAATTACAACTTCACCATGCTACCTGCCGTTAAATGTCACTTTGACAGTTGTGCCATGAAAATTAACAAGCGTAAGGCAGAGCCGCTCAGATTTACCTCTACATGGACGAAGCTTACAAGCGATATAGCATGAGTAATGCACAACGCTAGCTAATGAGCGCTTTGGATAAAATGTACCCTGTAGATACCTAGGGGTGCACTAGAGCGAAGAAGATTGCCAGATTACAGAAAAGTGAGAATGATGTGGTAAAGAAACGGTGTAAGTCTGCTGGTGTTTGGTAATGGTATTCATTGCTGCCGCGAATTAGTGTGGCGATTTTAGACACTGTTGAAAGGCTAACTAATGCCACAAATCGGTCATTCACATAATCGCATAGACATGACCTTAGTGCGTTAACCAGAAGTTAACATATAAGATATTTGCCATCAATTTTCTAATGCATTATTTTTGTCATGCTACTGATAAGTCTCAGTAATATTAATATTTCTCTAGAAATTATTCAACGTATAAATATCAACTAATTGAAATTTAATGATTTTGAACTACGATTATATTCAATCAAATAGGTAAGTATTACTGAGAACGTTACATAATACACTGTTGAACCTTGTAAGGAGAACTAAAAATGGCCGATCCAACAACATGGATTGATGTAGCAGATTCCGCAGTCAAGGTTGGATTTGGTCTCCTGATTGGTGGAGGAATTAGCTTTTTACATGCATACTTTGATCATGATAGAGAATTAAAGAAAGAGTCTGCAAAAAGACAATTAGATAAAATTGAAGTTATATTCAATGACATAAATGAATTTTCACAAACCATTGCATTATTTTGGGCAAATCTAGCTAATGGGGTTCATAAGAAAGAAAAAAACAGCCTAACAGAACTAGATATAGAGAGCTTAGAAAATGAAGAACAAAATGTTTTTGAAAAATTTAACGTTATTAATTCAGCAAGAACAAAATTACTTCTTATCAATGATAAACATAGTGTATTAAAATTAGACGCTTATAAAACTTCGTGTGAGAGTTTTTTTAAAATAGCGCATATCGAAAACGGAAATTGTACAAAAGAAAATCTTAATAACCATAAAAAATTAATGATAGAACTTCGAGACAAGCTACTAAGTTCTGTCAGTAATAAATATACCATTTAGGCTTAACAAGTTTAGTCATGGGACGCATAAAGCCGCGCACCAGTGAATGAGGTGTTAGACTGAAAGGACTATATAGCGCACCAAGTTGACAACACACCTGAACAACATAGCTTAACCAATCAGCGCATACAACTAAATGCCCATGTACCTATATAAAAGCCCCGCCACTTGTATACTCACAGGTCGGTACGGGGTCTATTTTCCGACTTTATATGCAAAGGTATAAACCAAGGAACTATTAGCCTTACAATGCCCCTGTGAGCTTAACCAAGCGTAAACAAACTATCACTACCTTGATTATTGCCAACCGTGAACTAAAGTTGAAAAGTAACAGTGAACTTTCAAGGATGAATAAAATGCCTCAACAACTACCACCACCAACACTCGTCGCAACTTGGCTTAACGTAATACACAGTAAAAATATGCCTAATAACATTGTGATCGAACGTTCGAATTTACTTTGTTATTACTTTGGCTCGATTGATTTAGCCTATGTGTATGTTGAACATAATGAGGGTAACCAAAAGAAAGTGTCGTAAGGCGATTCAGCTGCGGCAGGTGTTGGCGTAGATAGCCAGAATGATGGTTTAGCCCTTCTAAGCTAGCTTATCAAGCCTGGAAAAATAAAGCAGCTGAAGCTATTGGTTAGTAACAATACTAATTGATGAACATTTATTAGCACTATAGTAAAACGAGAAAATCCGATGCAATGACGGGTTTTTCTTTCAAAAACAGGTTAAACCTTACCAGCCCCCAATAATTTCGAATACATCTTAGTGAACTGATTTACATCACCGAAAGACCTATTCGTGCATAGACCTTCAAAAAAAACTAAATCATCACCGGAAACTAAATTATGAGTTGTTGCAAGAATATAATGCATATCAAAATGCAACCCTGCCTCCAAATCACTCATAACAACATCAATATCCGACATCATTCTAGTCCAATAACTAAAATCATTCGACTTGAAGCCAGATGAGCCAAACTGAACCAACATAAAGTTAACAAAATCTGTGAATTTGATAAAGAAGTCCAACTTCACATCATCAACTTTTGCAGTATCACCAAATTCATGTACTTCAATCGCTGCCTTCTCAACCACACCAATCATTTCTTCAATAAAAGCCACCACAGTCCAAGGCACAAAGAGATGCCCCTTTCGAGTGTGCGGATAAAAGAATGAATGTACACGTTGCCAACGGAAAGTGAACCTATACATTAGTTTGGATTCTGGTGAATTTTCGTCAATAGGCGGATTACAATGCAACTCCATTTGCTCGGTAAACTTTTCCAAATGAAGATAATGATTCGCAAAATTATTCTGCGATTGCTGTAATTCCATTTGATGAACCGCTTGCACAGAGCGAAGGTTTGAAGCCACCATTGCAGAGAACGGAAATGCTAGCGCCAACACCCCAAGCGGCAGACGAAAATACTGTAGCATTAACTGAATAGATTCTTTGGTAAGTGCATCAGCTAACACGAGAGATTCAGCGTTAGCAATTCCAGTTGCTAACGCTACAGCCACAGCAAGAGGAATAAGTATAGCCAAACGAAAATCCCAAGACATGAACAAACTAGTTCCAGCCCCTTTTCGCCAATTCCCCTTTAACACCTCGAACCCTAACTTAGCAAATTCCCAAATAAACCTACTATTACCAATTAAAGACATATCAAAAAATCCCTTTCCAATTAACAACTAAGACAATTTAATCAGATTACAAACAAAACTTCCACACAAACGAAAAAACCCTATATTTCGCTAGGTATGGAAATATTGGCGGAACTGGTGAGAGGTGGGATTATCTAATCAACCGTATTTATCACCACCAATCAGCACGTACAACTAACCACCCATGTATCTATATAATTGCCCCCCACGATCCTGTGTGCTTGGGTTGGTGGGGGGTCTAATAACCGATTTTTATAAACCAATTAACGATTACCGGACAACATAACCTTCTTTATCAAGAACGGGTATGTCATCAAACTTGATATGATTCTTGGGCAATAGGCCTTTTACGGCTCGACTAGCCGCATTACGCGCAGTTATATCACGCATGATGTCGTCAATGCTCGTCTGTGGGTTTGTATCAGTATAAAGGCCTGATAGCTTAGCTAACTTATCCCAAGCGGTTACACGCGAAGCTGGTGTACTATTTTCGCCAGTTCCCATTGCCTCTTTAAGTAAACCCGTTAGTATTACTTCTCGACTAACATAGGAGTCGGCCGACAACTCTTCGATTAGCTTTTTAATAGCGCTACGGATGTCAGGTTTGGTCAATAACTCACAACCAATAGAACGAGCCGTCTTTTCGGAATAACCAGCGTTGATTGCGGCTCTAGTCGCGTTAAAGTCGATGACATATTCTTCAATAAATCGTTTATTCTTGGTGGTTAGTTCTGCCATGTTATTTCCTTTTTTATTTATACTTATTGATATTTTAAATGATGGTTATTACGGCTAGGAGCCGTATCCAGTTCAGGCTCCCTACGTAGTAGCTGGGTGTCTGGGTAACTGGACACCCTTGTTTATAAGGGCTCCACGGTATGTTTCACAGACGTAACCACTGTTTTTACTGGGTGGCTGGGTAAGGTTGCTTGCAGCCCTTTAAAATCAGCTACCCAGAGAGTTAATTAGTGAAAACTGGATGACTAAACGACTATTCGTCCTGATGTAAATGAATAAGGCGAGGTACTCCATTTTTATCAACTATTTCTTGATGGATACGATAAAACTTACCACTCAAGTTCAATCGTTCACTTTTTGATACCCCCTTTGGAAGCAGGTCAAAATGTTTACTTACTGTGGAACTACTTCGTTCAATCTGTTTCTCATAAATAGGACTTAGCTTTGGCCCTTCTACTACTCCGCCTTCAATGCCACATTTGGCTATAATGGCATAACCAATGTTATGAAGGATTTTCTTACTTTTATCGCCAACGGAAGGCTTATCACCTTTAATTTTTGGCCCTATTTGATAAGGACGTATTACACCAACCGATTCCCCATTGTTAATGCTAACGCTTTCTTTATAAAACCAGTTTGGTGATGGTTTCTTTAAGAAATAATTTGATTTAGCACCATCAACTCTTACTAAACGTTGTTGTATTTCTCGATCGATACCAAACTCATCAGCTTCTTTATTTGTCATCGATACAAGCGTATGGCACACCCTAGCCCCATCTTTTAGTGCGCCTGCCCCCCTTGCTATTTCAATATCACCGGCACTACTTGTATGTGAATTGCCACTTTTTCTGGTGTGGTGAACCAACCTGATTGCGGCTTCAGTTATAGCTGCAATTGCCCTAAACAGCTGTACTACTTTACCAATTGGGGTATTGTCATTTTCATTACTATCATGAGTACTGATGTAAGGGTCAAAGACAACCATGTCTATTTTGTTATCATTGATAAAGTCAATTAAGGGTTTCACATCGGCTGACTCGATAACATTCCTGTCAAACTCTTCAGCTACTTTTATTGGTTTTTCATAGCCACTACGCACAAAAAGCTTATTGTTTAGTTCTGAGGTGCTTATGCCGTAATATATGCAGATTGCACCGATCCTTCTATCAAGTTCATTATCATCATCTTCATTGTTAATGATTAAGACATTTCCTTGTGTTACTGGCCCTAAGCCAAGCAGGTTACGGTTTGTTGCAATACTAATAGCTTCAACGAGTGTAAGAGATGATTTGCCCGCACCGCCTTCAGCAACAAGTAAGTTAATATCATTTTTTGATATATAATCATCTATAAGGTACTTTTTTGTTGGAGTATTTTTGGTATCAAAATTATGATCATAAGTTCTTGCTTTGAACTGTTCCGGCTCTTTGACGCCAATAGACAACGCTGAAGGTTGTACAGGCGGTTCTTCAACCTCTTCGCTTGTAGGAGGCGCTTTAGCCGCGTTAAAGGCCATACGTTCATCACGTTCTTCTTGGTAAGTGTTTAGCGAAACCACAACCCCACTGATATCAGCCTCCTTTCTTCTTGCCGTGGCAATAACATAATCCATACTGTACTTCATAATTAACGCCCTCCATTTATGGCAGGCATTAACATATTGGTTAATGCGTCTAGCCCTTGTTGACAGTGAATATCATTAAAGTCACTGCCATCGTTATCGGGATGAAATTCAGGCCATAGAAGCATTACATTGAGCTGTTCTGCCACCATACGCGCCTTATCTAAACCAACATTAACGCCTGTTTTACGCTCGGTTTGATGGTCATTATCAGCACAAATAACTAACTTAGTAGTTGGATGTACCTTTGCCATAGCTTTGCTAACAACGGTCAAGTTACCGGCATTAAAGGCAACAACAACGGGCTGACCGGTTGCCTCGTGTAAAGAGCACCCCGTAGCATAGCCTTCACAGATGAGTACGACACTGGCGTTGTGAAAATCGCCAATTAGCGCAGCATGGCCTTTCAACGGTGCATCACTTTTAAAACGCTTATCACCTTCTGTCGAAATAAACTGAAGTAACTTCAACTCACCACCTATTGAACAACCAGAAATCAATAAGTTATTGAAGTGATCCACTCTGGCTATGTATGGTTTAATTCCTTTTTTAATGATGTAAGGATGATTGCTGGCTGATGAAGATGATTGTCGCCAGATACTTTTACATCGGCGAATAGCTTTCTGCTGATTTTTGATACGTTTAGTTTTCTCTGCTTCACGAATCAAATTGAGTTCTACTTTATCTTGATGTGTAAAGCTATAGCCTTGAGGGCGCCAAGTTTTAGTAATATTAAGTTGCCAGTCATGTAAAATCATAGCTTTAGCTCCAGGAAATATATACAGAGAACCATTTTTCTTCTTTGGCTTGCTAAAAGTTCTAGCACGCTGCCATTTTGAATCACCATCAAGATGATCAATATCTAAACCAAACTCACGAGCCGCTGCTAACATTTCGTTGTAATGTTCCATGCTTACACCTCACCAAATATAGATGGGTTAGGTGTTGGCGTTCGATGTGTTGGGTTTTTAAGCCTGTAGTCAAAGCTATCCGGACTTAACTCACGTAGACGTGTAGACTCTTTTTCTTCGAGACATTTTTCCGGTAATTTATTGGTAAAATTAGGTAGAAGCTCTTGGCGTTGTTCGACTAACGATTTAACTAGTGTTTTTATTTCTTCTTTACTACAGCCAGCTATTTGTGCAGCTATAACAGCCATAATTTCTGAGCGAACAAACGCGACTGCCCTATCTGAGATTTGAATAGGCGGACCGATCAGGCCTTCATTGATATGCACATGAAGGGTGCTTTTAGATATTTTAAGCAAGTGTAATGCTTCTGGTTTACGGCTTAGAGGTGATTCGGATTGGGTCATGTTAGTGCCTTATAGTTTGCTAGTGGGTTATAAGACACCTAATTATTCATATATTTTTTACTTTGTTGATACCTTTGCCAAAGGTATCAATCCATTTTTTGGTAGGGGTACCAGCCGCTGGGACGTGTATTACATAGCCTTTTGGTAGCTAACCCAAAAGATGATTTAATTAAATCGTGCAAATTTAGGTTGAAAAGCTTCTTTATCATTCTGTTGTTTACCACCAAGTATTACATCATCTGGCGTTGAGACCTTTATTATTGCTTCTTTTTCAGTCTGATTAAACTTATACCCTTTCTTATCTATTAACTCAATCAACTGATTTTTCGTAGGTTTATTCATATATTCCGGTATTGGCCAAACATCTTTGGAAAGAGAAAGGCAAACGAATTGCATGTCTGACATGTCATCTTCATGAATATGAAAGCTTGAATCGAGGGATGTATCAATTTCAGCATTACTGTGCATTTTGATTAGGGCGTTATAGAATTGTTTTTCGATTAATATGTCGGTAATTTTTATTTGGGGGTAAATAGCATCAGCTTTATTCGCTATTAACTCAAAGCTAATTCCAGAAGATGTGTCATTATGATCTCTGAGTTCAATAACCCCATATTTTTGTATTAATGATATTTGTGTTGGAGTGAGTGAAAATAATCGCATGCTAGGATTAAGAAAGTGATCATCATCAATATCAGTACATGATTGAAAGCCTTTCGTATAGTCCTGAAATGATTTTGGGCACTCACTTATTGGATTATTGAATAATTTAAATCTAAGGGTAAAAGGAAGATCGAACTCTGTTATTTCTGCACTAATTACACATAAATCAAAGCATAATTGAGTTTCGCCTACTAGAGCGGAGTGCAATATATCATTGGGTGAACAGTCAAGTTGTTCTGAAACTTCATCTAGGGTGTAAAAGTATTTTGGTAATGCCATGAATCATTAAATTATGACAACGGATTTATGCATCATCATAAATCCTTTTTAAATATGTCAGTTGATAAACAACTTTTGGGACTATAAAATATGACAACGGACATAATATGTCAAACTAAATATTAGCGATTAGCCTTGTTTTGGCTGTAACAATATTTGCCTTAAGGTGTAGATACAAAACAAGTAGGTTGTTTCAGTGATAATTATTATTATGAATCAACCATTAACCAACTTTAAAGTTGAGGGAGTGTCTGACAAGTTGTAAATACCCATTGAGCATCTAACTATATTGAGCTTAAACAAACCTAACTGTTTAGTTTATCTTGAATGGTCTGCCAATAGAGTTCATAAGCTTCTGCTTGTTCATCAAACCAATCATGCTTATTATAAATCGCCATTATCCCACCAAGTTCATGCCCTAACATTTTCTTGAACAACTATCGTGAACATACCTTTTAGTAGTGCATCACGTAGTACTGAAAAGTTAAAAATAAAATTAAACCCTACTTAACAAAATAATACCTATTATTAAGAATGATTCACTTAATAAGCGGTACCATAAACGGTACTAAAATAAATTAAAAATAGATTGTTACTGTTTAACAATCACATAGAACCTAATAACGAGTCCCGTAGCGGCACCATATAATAGCAAAGAGCTACCTTCGGGTGGCTCTTTT
>OJAZ01000417.1_pt1 | contig 20309 bp, 25 predicted proteins | sample 1589851 | NCBI WGS metagenome assembly OJAZ01 (sample SAMN05416792, study PRJEB24817) | seawater metagenome | isolation source: Sea water | place: Canada:Atlantic | collected 2013-07 | reverse complement strand
GACTCAGGCGCATCAAAAAAAGGCGCTAAAGTTGGTTTCGTTTCACTTGGCTGCCTAAACTAAATCAACCGTTGCTTTGTAGTGAAAAATACTCAAACCTCAATTCTTAAATTACTTTTACAACTCATATCCCACTTCAACATTTATTTCGTTAAGCTCTTCTAATCCATACAAATAAAAACTAAACTGGTTCTATAATTAAGGACAAAGAAGTAACTTATGGAAAATAAAAAAATTGCTGTGTTAATTGATTCGGATAACACACCACACTCTAAGCTCCCTCTAATAATCGAAGAACTATCTGGCTTTGGTCAAATTGTTGTAAAGCGTGCTTACGGCGACTTCTCAAGTGATTGTCTTAAAAACTGGAAGAACCCGTTAAATGAATTGGCTATTCAACCAAGACAGCAGTTTGCATACACAACAGGTAAGAACTCTACAGACTCAATAATGATTATTGACGCTATGGACTTGTTATATAAAGATAGGTTTGATGCTTTTGCTTTAGTCTCAAGTGATAGTGATTTTACAAGCCTTGCAACAAGATTGAGGGAGTCAGAAATACAAGTTATTGGCGTTGGTAAAACAACAACACCAATATCATTTAAGAATGCTTGTGATGACTTTGTTGCTATAGAAAACCTCGGAAAAACTGATGACGAACCAGAAGTGGAATTTACGCAGTCACAAATAGTTGAGCGCGAACTCTGGCAATTAATGCATCAAGCTTGGCAACAATACCGTGATGATTCTGGTTGGGCTAAATTAGGTGAAATTGGCAAATATCTTAAACGAATTAAGTCTGATTTCGATACGAGAAATTACGGGTTAAAAAAACTATCTGACTTTTTCGACAAGCATTCTGATAGGTACGAAACAAGAGCTGCTAAAGGTAACGGTTTAGAAGTTAAGCTAATAACTAAAGCTGACAAAAAATAAACTAAGGATTTTGAGGTGAAAGTGGATTATTTAACACTATTTAGAATGCCGACAGTGATGAAAATTACTGGTCGTTCCTCAAGCATTACAAATGCTTTTATTAATTCAATAATACCCGTCATAAAGCCAACAAGTGACCAAGTTAAACAAGCATTAGATATACTTGGTATGGATGCGGATAGTTTCCAGTGCTCATATTGTGGAACAACAGCAACTGAGTGGGATCACCTTAGAGCATTAGTTATGAATAAAATGCCAACTGGGTACATTTCAGAAATACATAATCTTGTTCCTGCTTGTGGTAAATGTAATCAATCTAAAGGTAATAAGCTTTGGTCAGATTGGATAGTTAGTGATGCTAAATTATCACCTAAAAGTAAAGGTGTTAAAGATTTAGACCAAAGAATTAAAAGGCTTACAGCTTACGAAAAGTGGGAAGAACCAACTAAAGTAGATTTTGAATCACTTGCAGGTAAAGGTAAGTGGGAGCAGCACTGGAAAAACTGTGAAACTATTCAGCAGACTATGAGGTATTCTCAAGAATTAGCGGATAAGATAAAAACCAAGATAGTTAAAGAATATTCGTAAAACTAAAGTTGTCGTGAGTCACGACAACATCACATATCACCATGCTGTTTCAGACTATAAAAATCACTCTCGCCAATAATGACATGGTCAAGCACTTTGATATTCAACAGTTCAGCCGCTCTAATAACTTTCTGTGTAAAGTGAATGTCAGCAGAACTTGCCTCTGGAGAACCCGACGGGTGGTTATGGATTAGCACTACAGCAGGAGCATTTATTATTACGGCAGTGCGTAGCACCTCAACGGGTCGTATTTGAATACTATTTACGGTGCCCGTCGCAACAACTTCATAGTTCATTATGCCGTGTTGATTATTCAAATTGACAACAATGAACTTCTCTTTTGGTTCAAACTTAAGAAAGCCAAATACTTTATAAATAAGCTCAGGTGTTTCAAGTTTGCGACCTGTAATATCACAGCTGATATCCTTGAAACGGTAAGTGATTTCTATCTCACGCAGTATTGGCACTGCGACTAAACCTTATAAGAAAGAGCATTTGGTGTCTTGGTTATCATGAGTTGAAGGAACCCTTTAATTTCATCGTGACTCTCACAACTAAAGATTTGCTCTCCATCAGCACAAGTTTCTGGTTCAAGAAAAGAGCCTATATTTGTTGCCTGTTGAACGAGGTATCTGTCATTGCTTTCTTCACGTTGTTCTGGATATTTGTAATCAATCCACAGAACGAAGTAATGGCATCCTATATTGAAATAAAAGCTGGGTGACACGTCTTGCTTCCAGCTTCTATCAGTTAAAAAGTTCAGCTCCGTCAGGTCAAATCCTAAATCGAACATATCGCCAAACTCTCTTTGGTAGCTCATTATTGCTTACCCATTTACGGTAAATCCTTTTTCTTGCCTGTAATGCATGTACCACATGTCTCAGTTGACCTGCTGCACCTTGAGCATTCAACCGTATGGCAACGCTCACATTTTTTAAGGTTGCCCCACTGTGAACACTGCGGGCATTTACCTAAGCGAGCCATTATTTTGTACCTACACGTTTAATTGCCAGTAGCTTTTCATCAAACTCACCAGCCTTAACTGCCGCGATTACAGTGTCATAGACGCTCGTTAACGCAGTCGAATCCTCAACGCTTATCGCATACAAGCCTTTTGCGAGCTCTAGTGATTTTGAGCCATATTTGATTGTTGTAAAATATTGAGAGTCCATTTTATAAAACCAAGGCTTAATCTGTTTGGGTACACGAATTTTATTTTTAATACCTGTCTCTGGGTCAGTCACATACTTGTATTTAAAAGCTTTGAACTCTTCATTTTCAACAAGGCACTTTGCCATTTCTCGTTGTACTTCTAACTTAGAAATTAGTTTGTTTTGTCGTTGAATAAGTGGGTCAGTTGGGTGCTTGAGTGGCGCTTCGGTAATGTTCAGTTTACTTAAAAGTGATTTAGTCATAATTGACTCCTTTAGTTACTTTTAAGTAAATTTAATGTCGATTCGGATGGTAGGACAACCGAATTAATATAGGTCTTGGCACTTTGATGCGAGATTACAAATTTTAACTATGGCTTTACATTAATTAACGGCTTTGTTTTGTAGAATTATCCTACAGCCAAACTGGCTGAACTAAGGTGTTAAATGGAGGTTTCTAATGAAAAGATTGATACTGTCATGTGCTTTAATAACAATAATACCGTTGAGCGTTAGCGCAGTGGTATTTGGAGGGACTAATTTTAGTTTTTCAGGATATCCTTCCCATAGTTGTTACAAGCCAACCAAACCCCATAAACCATACTCTCTAGACAGTCAGTGGGAAGTGGATAATTATAATTCAGAGATTGAGTCTTATAACAATCAACGTCAACAATATGTAAGTTGCATTAATGAATATGTTGATAATGCCCAAAATGACATTAAACGCATTCGAGAAAGTGCTCAAGGTGCAATCGATGAGGCAAGTATGTAAACTATTAATAAATCAATTCTCTAGTTTATGTGTTTAATATAAGGCAAGAATATGGAGCAAGAAAATAATTCAGGTATCGTTTATGTTTTATCTAATCCGGCTATGCCAGGTTTAGTTAAGATAGGAAAAACTGCACGTGGGAGTGTTCATGCTCGGTTAGGTGAGTTGTATTCGACAGGTGTTCCTGTGCCATTTGAATGTGAATTTGCAGGTCGTGTTGAAGATGAAACAAAAGTTGAAAAAGCATTCCACTTAGCTTTCGGACCATACAGAATAAATCCTAAACGAGAGTTTTTTCAGATTGAGCCCGAGCAAGCTATAACATTGTTGAAATTGATGATATCTGAAGATGTGACACCTCAACTAATTATAGAAGCCGAAAACGTGGATAAAAATGCCATTTCTGCTTCGAATAAATTAAAGTCCCAACGTCAACGACAAAACTTCATTGAAATGGGGATGGAGATAGGCTCACAGTTAGATTTTAGTGCGTTTGAAGCAATATGCTATATATTTTCTGAAACTAAAGTTAAGTATGAAGATGAAATTTACTCTTTGACAGGGTTAACTAAAAAGCTACTTGAAACTGAAACGGCCTTGAGACCCGGCCAATATTGGACTTATCAAGGTAAAAAGTTGATTGATATTTATAATGAAACATATAGCTAATTATTAGGCATCTAAATGGAACCATCAAAACCTCTGGGCAAATACATAGTTGGATTAAAGGCTGCATTAAGAAAGTACAGAGCTATTCAAAGAGATCAGTACTCTTGGATCGCTAAGACTGAAAAGTATTATATTTTCACTGCTGAAGTTGACCATATTGAACCTGATAGAAATCGTTATAACCATAAGGGTGGCATCTTCCATAAAACAGTACCAGCACTGTCAACAGAGCTTGGTGATGCACCTTTAACCGTTAGCCATGCTAAAGAATTGTTTGATGCAATAAAAGAAACATTCAACAAAAGGAGCTTTTGCCAATTATTACTTGTTAAAGGCACTAAGTATGGAAAAACAAGTGGAGGAGTAAAAGCTGTTATGGATAATGACTTATGGGAAGTAATTAGCTTTTCGGGTGAAGTCAGTAATGGTTTTGAATTTGTTATCGAGCGCATTAAAACAAATACCATCAATTAGCACACCTCTCTTTAATCTTAGCCAAAACCTCGTTAGACAAAGTAATCAAACTTTGTTTAGCGTGGTAGTCGGCATAATTATCAGGCTCGTTTAAGCATGTAGCACGCTCATATAACGCTAAATGCAAGGTCATTAGTGTATGAGTACTTGGGCTTTTATTTGATGCCTTTATGGCACTAAAATAATTTGGCGCACGACCTAAAAAATCACGACTAAACGCATATTGTGTTTTACATATCTCTGTTTTCTTTAATTTTATAAAAACATCATCAAGTTCACTCATAGTAATTACCTCAAAAGTTCAGGGTGACTTACCCCATGTGCTTTGTTATTTATCAAATGATTTTATTTGTTAGTGAAAAAGTGAATTCATTTAACGAAACACAACAGCAGTAAATTGCGGTATCAACGTTCGATAATCGAACTTTCAACAAAAAGGCATGCTTTATTCAGTAAAAGATACGATTCAGTAGCGATGTTGATAAATAAAAATATTAGATAAGGAAATCTATATGAATCGTAAAGATGAAAACGGGCTGATTATTTTAACGCCAATACAAAAACAATTAATAGCACAAGTAAATAAGAGTGATTTTGAACCTAATTTGTTCGGCACGCTAACATTCTCAAGTGACCCGTTTAATGGCAAAGTGAATACTTTCGATAAAGGCTTAACTCAAAAACAATATGGCAAAGTCGATTGTCATATTAGCCAGTTGTTATGTCGCCTTAACAAGCAACATGTTAGTAACCGATGGTATAACAAAAATAAAAAATCATTAATACAGTCAATATTTTCAATTGAAATGCACAATCTACGCTACCACGTACATTTTGTTATACAAACACCTAAAAGCTATAACTGGCACGAATTTAGGTGTGACATACAAGACTACTGGCAGGGGCTGCCGTATTGCTATGAGGCTCAAGTGAAAATTGACCCAATCCCAAAAGAAGATATTGAATGGTTGGTAGCATACATTTCTAAAGACTTTGAAAAAGACAGTGGTTTAGGTTATTCAATGCATACAAATTTTTCTTAGAGCAAGCAGTAGCATACTATAGCGAGTTAGAGAGAATGACGAGTAGTAAAAGTTAGCTGAATGTAATGTTTAGTTAAATTCTGAGTTCTACCTAAAATATCAGTATTCGTCACAACTGAATCATTCATTAAACGAACTAGGACTCACTCAAATGACAAGTTTGGTGACGAGATAGAGCAAACGAGCTTAGGCACTTGGTTGGCTTGCCAGACAAGACTACTTACTCAACAATAACAACTTGAACCACTCAATCACTTAACGCTATGCTATTAAAAGTTCGACCGTCGAACTTTGCTTAAGCATAACAAACCTAATAAGGCATTATATGTATCAAACACGAATTAAATGGGCTGAGTTGTGGTTTAGGGCTTTAGGTTATAACGATGACTACTTCGAATATTGCTGTGACTTAAGAGAGAAAGAACCGGTTGCTGATAAGCAATTAGTGTCTGACAATCCAAGAATCCCTCTTTTGTATGACTTCTTTGGGGATGTGTTTTTGTTTTTAAGTGAAGAATACGATAGTTGTGATGTAAGTGACTGGGAATATGCCTTTTCTCAATGGCTTAATGTTAATAAACATAAGATTTTACCGATTGATGATTTCGGCTTTATTTGCAGTATAGGTAACGAGCAACTCAAAAATAGACTGTTTAATAGTAGAGCAGTATTAAGCGAAATACTTAATCAACCAGAACTTGATTTATACATGGTGGATAATTGGGATAGTGACAATAATATTCAGTCTATAGAAAAGCAATTGGATATATTTCATTGGCGGTTTATTAGTAGGTCTAAAAAAATCACAACAACGAAGTTAGCAGCTAATTCAACAAAGCCTTGCTGGGCAAGCGTGTCTAATAAAGCGAAAGAGCTTTCGGCACAAAATAATCAGTTCAATTCAATAGATGAAATTCCTTTAATGGAGTTACGTTCCATTTATGACAACCAAATAAAGCAGTTACAAACTGATATTTACAGTATTGTTCAATCCTCTATCACAGATAGGTTTCCTACCTCTAAATGTGATTTTTAATAAGGGAAACTCTTATTTTTTAGTACCCCCATCTTTTCAGATTCATAAGCATCGTAAAGTCCGTGTCGTTGGCAATGACCAACAATAATTCTAATTATTACGGAGACTTTATTATGTCTACTCAAAAAAACGAATCTGCTTTTAACGAAGAAAACAACAAACAAGCTCAGCAAGAAAAAGTCACAGCAACAATCATTACTACTGACCCAGTTAGTGATTCAATTACACTTAACCCCAAGCCTGAATGCATCGAAGAAAACTTACAAGACGATGGCGCACCTGATGATTACACCGACCATCAAGAAAGCCAACAAAAGCCTGATGGAGTTAAATCCGAGCAAGAAAAAGAGAATGAGGCCATGGAAGAGCCTCATGCAATCGACCCATTAGATATAATGAAAAAAAATGCATTCAAGGCATTTGTTAATGGGCAAATGTCTCTCTATATGGCTATTGCTTGGGCTTGTATCTGGCTATATTTTGTCACAAGAGACGAAGACTTAAGGGATGAAATATTCAAAAATGAGATTGGACAGGGTAAAGACAGTGTACTTACTAAAACTATAAAAATTTGTTTCAAAATAGATGTAAAACAAAAATCGACCATCTCAATGTATAAAGACTGCCTTGCCTATCTAAATACTCACTTACCCGACACAATCAGTGCGCAAATTCGAAATGATGAAGCATGCGCTCAAAAAATAGCTAACTTTATAAAAGGTAAAGGAGGTATTAAAAAATGCGCAAGCCTAAGTAAAGCACCTAAAACACCAATAGCAGGTAAAGGTTCGTTATCGAAAAATGATTACAAACGAGCGCAACAGAAGTACTCCTCGTCAAGAAAAGTGACAGGAACATTTAATCATGATGTTTTTAAGGCATATCAAGATACTGACTTAGTCATAATGGTTGCAAGAAGAGTTAAAGGCACTGCCGACACGGTTGAGGTAATAGATGTACTCAAGGATGAGGACTTGCTGAATCAAATAATTAAATTCAAAACGTACGAAGCCCAAAAAGATAAAAAGAGCAGTGCAGAAAGCGAGGTTATGCAAAACGGAGAGGCCGACGCAGTAATAAAGGAGCCTAACAGGTAACGCATTGTAGTACTTGACTATATGTGCGACATCAACAGATGCCGCACTACTTTATCTTTATCGGAGCATCTTATGAAATTACCAACAATTATTGACAAAGCAAATTCAGACGCGATTTATTTTCCTTCAATTCAGCCACAATACGCTAATCAAGGACTCATGTTAGGACTGAAGTTCAGATCTTTTAGTCCAGCAATCAAACTATTAGATTTTGACTTTACAGACATAAACTCAAGGTTATTCACGTTGCCTCATGTTTTACATTCAGCAGGAATTGTGAACAAACATGCCAACCCCGCAAATAACTTAATGCACAACTCATATTTTAAGTTAAATAGAGTTTTCCTTGCTATGGCTGATAGCGGAGGAAAGCAAATAGCCACAGGGGTAATGTCACCTACTCAACAGCAAATACGCGATATATTTGACTGGCAATGCAAGTATTCAGACATTGCCATGACATTAGATGTGCCATTAGGCGCATTAAGTGGTGCTAATTCTCATATTTATAGTGATTTCGAAGGATGCCTACATCTTAATTTAGCTAATTTACAAAACTACGTTAACTGGGGCGCGAACAAGCATCGTTATCTTAATGTTCTTCAAGGGCGGGACTTAACTGAATCAGATGACTGGTACAGTGCAGTTAAAGGTTTTGATTTATATGGCTGGGCATTTTCTTATAACCATCGGATGTCTATGCCGATAATTATTTGGCGACTATTGCACTTAATTAAGGACGGTAAATTTGATAAAAGTGAAGTCTGGTTACACTTTTTAGGTGCAGGGGATTTGAAATCTGCTTTTATGTTTACAGTCATTAAGCAAGCGTTAAATAAACGATTTGCAGATTGTGATATTGAAGTGTCGTTTGATACATCAACGCCATTTTTACTCGGTGGTAAGCACTTAACTATGTTGTTAGACGCTGTTATTTCTCCTAGTCGTATGACGACACCTAACTTACCGTTAAATAAAGGCACACAAAAGCAATGGATGAATAGCAAGCAACCGTTACCGTGCACTTCAACTAAAATCAGCCAGCATGTTAGCAAAGGTGACATTGTCAGAAACTTTCAAGGGACACCGTGGATAGACGAAACAAGTTATTTAATATTACAAAATCATAATGTCGAGGTGGCGATAAATGCTTACGATGAAGTAAACGCAGTTTATAACGATAAAATTACATCATACCACTCGACTGTGCCACTAAATCTTGCGAAAGCAGCGGATGCAGTATTTGAAATACTTTCTGTAAATGATATTAAAAAGTCATTTAAGTTACTGACTACTGGAGCTAGTAATAAAATTATTAAAGATATGTACAAGTAGCGGCCTGAGTGAAAGTTCGACTGACTAACTTTCACTCAGGCCGCTCAACCTTATAGTATTTAAAGTATACCTTTATAAACACTTGTAAAATCTGTTTATAAAGGTGTCTTTTCGGTTTTATCAACACTATTCTGACATTAGTATATAAACCCTTAAGAGATTTATATACAGGTAACGAAAATGTCACAACAATTAGGCTACATAAGGGTTTCAACAGTTGACCAGAATACTGACAGGCAGCTATCAAGTATTAAACTTGATAAAGTTTTCGAGGAAAAGGTGTCAGCATCAACAATCAATCGTCCACAATGGATTGAGTGCAAAAGTTATGCACGACAGGGTGATGTTCTACATATCCATTCACTAGACCGAGTTTGTCGTTCAGGTGCTAACGATGCAGTAAATATCGTTGCAGAATTAACCTCTAAAGGTGTCAGTGTTGTATTTCATAAAGAAGGTATGCGTTTCGATAGCTCAATGTCAGCAGTGCAAAAAGGCTTACTTGGTATTTTAGGTAGCGTAGCCCAAATGGAACGTGACCTTATCAAAGAAAGGCAAGCAGAAGGAATTGCAGCAGCTAAAGCAAAAGGTAAGAGGCTAGGTCGACCAGCTACTTCAGTAACTAAGGCTCAAGTAGTTGAGCTTAAAAGTAAGGGCTTAGGTGCTACTGAAATATCTAAACAATTAGAAATAGGCAGAGCTACTGTCTATAAAATATTAAAGTCAGCTTAATTAATGGCTTGTTCAAAAACATAACCTAATGCTGTAATCCTCACAAAATATCCCATTAAATTGCACGGTAAGTCATCTCCTTAACGTTAACGACGTCACATCAGCTACTTAGCCAGAAATATAACTTAATCTACATTTCGTTATATTTTTAAGGTGTGAGTCTTACTGATAAATATTACTAATGAATAACAAGGAGGTGACATAGTGCGCGTAGTAAAATTATCATTAGACGAGTTATTAGAATTGATTGAATTAGAAAGTTTGCCAGATGCACCAGTAGAAGAAGTTATTTATATAACCTACTTAAATAAGAAGTTAGAAACTATTTTAACTTATGAGGAAATGTGATTTTTAATAATTTCCACTCGCTCTAACTGCCACGGCAGAGTACTAGCTGAATGAATGCTATCAGTGAAACTAGCTTAAATCCGCAGCTATGAAATTTTATCAATACATATAGGATTCAATAATTGAAATACAGGATCGGATCAAAGATCTGTAACTAGTTAACAATTGTAAAATATTGATTAGGTGTTCTTTTCAAAGCTTGAACCCAACCACGTTCATAATCATTATATTCTGCTGAGCCTTTCTTATAAGGGTTTTTATACTTTACTTTGTTTTTGTTAAAGCTATCCATACCTTCTTTTATGCACTTTCTCATCTTTATCTCCTGAAGTTTAATGCTTGGTGTTCATCACGCATCATTTATTGTGTTACGCTTAATTTATTATGAAAAGCGTTACACCTTCAAGATGAGGATTTTATGAAAAAAGCGTTACATGAAACTGATGAGGTCTTTATTTTTCAAAAAAGTGGTAAAGCTAGTATTTGGGACTTTAAAGCTGAAGAAGTTATTGAGGCAATAAACGATAGTTCGCAAGAGAATAATCCCGTAATCCTAAACTTGCGAAAGTGGATAGTTAGATACTTAAATGAAGGGATAACAGATGAATTATTAGATGATTTAAATTCTAAAATACAAAACAATCGCTACAGTAAATATGTTATTCCTGCTGATTTAACTGGCTCCGTCAGTGACTTACCTAAGAATGCATATATTGCTCAATATGATACAGCGCTTAATCCAGAGTCCTATGCCGCAGATGATTTCTCTAAACTTTTAACCAGCGGAGAGTTTAAAAGACTTAAAATTTGTAAGTTAGATGATTGTGACAATATATTCCTAGGTCCTCCACAGTCTAAATGGTGCTCTAAACCTTGCGGTTCCTTATTTAGAGTAAGAACGAAACGTAGACGAGACTCACAATAGTATTTTATTGTTTAGGTAATCACTCAAGCCTTGTTTTAACTCACTATCAAGCAAGCCACTGGCAATACTATAATCCAATGGTTTAGTTATGTTGAGTATTTGTCTAACAGCGATAATGAATGATAAATTTAGGCAGACTTTCTCACCCATAGCTAAACAGTTACCGTCTAAATCTTTGTGCAGTTCGTATTTCCAAAGCTTGTACTTAAGCAGCGCCTTAAAAATAATAATCATTTTGTATTTTAGATTGTTTATTTGTGCGGGCGCTAATAAATGGTAAGCAATAAGCTCATAGTCCATATAAATAAGCGACTTACTTGTTAGAGTTTTTAACTGGTACGTCATGTTTAATTGAGCCACTTAAGCCAACCTGAACTTCGTCAATATAAAGAATAGCTGGCTTTGCTTTATGACCTAAATGTGAACGATATTTATGTTTGAACGTTGTAAATTGTGACTCAATTACTTTCGGCACGTCTTTACTAAAACCGTCAGCCCAATCAGCTAAATGCTCAGCGCGTGTTAAATCGTGCAATAACGCCTTGGGTCGTTCACCCGTTTTAAGTAAGGTCATCATTTCAGGTGATACGTTATCCAACCCCTGATACCGATAACTTTCATTCTCACCAATATTATCGACTGGAGCGTCAATAATAAACTCGGCTAAGTTGCCTAGTTCTTTTTTAAGTATGCCTTCATCAATAGGGGTCGAGTCACCCTCTATTTTTTTATTAAATTGCTCTGCTTTAGATAGTGGGACAGTGCTTTTGTAATGGTCACCTAACTTAGCCCAAGCTATTCCGTCAAAGACTAATGTCATAGGTGTTCTATACGCAACAATGGTAATGTCATTAATAAAGGTTATCGTGAACTTAACAAGCTTGGCTTTTATTTGTTGGCAGATAACTTGTTTAACACACAGGCGTATTTTATCTTTAAGTTCACTGCGTAGTTCGTGCTGATGGTAATCAAGTACACGTTCGTCAACTTCACCCCATTCAACCGTTTCAGTTAACTCAGCCGCACGATGAAGTTTGCCAGTTTCAATGGCACTCGTTAGCTGTTCAGTCTGCGCTTCAAGCTCTGCTATTTGTTTTGGAATAGCGGCAGTAGTGACACCAGACATAATTACTTTAACTAAGTTATCAATCTGTTGTTTTTTATCAGCAAGGTTTTCTTCAAGTCCTTTAAGTGCAAGGTCTAAGTCTTGTGATTTATGCAAAGGTCTGAAAACATGATTCGCTGCAATAGCTACGATTAAGTGGTCGAGCCAAATTGCATTAAAACTCCATGCGCGGCATTTACCTGTCGCATTCTGTCCATTACTACATTTATAGCGGAACTTGTCGTATTTGCCTTTCTCTTTGTTTTCGTTCGTTGTGTGGCTTGTCATTTTAGAGCCACAGTGACCGCAAAATATAATGTCACGACCTAAAAACAAATAGACCTTATCGGTGTGTTCTGGTTTTTGAGTTCTACCTTGGCGCAAACTACGCATCTTGTAAAAAGTATCTTCGTCACAAAGTGCAGGGTAATAATCAGCAAGCACATATTCAGTGCCATCTATTGTTATTGTCTTCTCACCTAGCATTGAACGTTTTTGTAAAAACTGACTGATGCGGTTAAGTGACCAAACACCAACTTCACCTATTTCCTTTTTAGTATTAGGTAAAGGCGCAGGATAGGTTTCGTTTAAGTATTTAACAATGCTATGACTGCCCATTCCTTTATCAACAGCTAACGTGATAATCATTTTAGCAATATCAAAGTAAATAGGGTGGGGCTTAACGCTGCCATCTGAGCAATCCGACCACCACATATTTGTGCCTACTGACTTAATCGCTATAGCATAGCCATCAACTGACCGTTCACCGTTATTGTACTTTTCTATTATGCTTAATGCGTTGCCATATGTGCGCTTAGACTTAGTTTTAGATTCTTCGTGAGCGCGTGAAAATAACATAATCGAATACATTAAATCCATTGGGTTATCTGTAACCGATTTACCGCTATAAATCTTTTTATCCATACCCGTAACAACAGTCAAACCACGCTCTAAGAGTGCCATAAACAATCGTTGAGCACTCATGATGTCTTCACGGGATATGCGGTCAAGGTTCTCAACAACTAACCACGAATTATCTGGGATTAGTTTATTGTCTACAGCATCAATAAAACGACCTAACTCCCCATCTTTAGTGTTTTTACCTTTAAACGCACTAATCCCACTATCAATAATCTCTACTAATTCAAGACTGTTATCATCAGCAATTTCTTGTGCTGTTTTCAACTGTCGATCAAGCGTAGAGCCTTTGGATTGCTTGTCGCTTGACCACCGAATGTAGGAATAGCATTTAGTTTTAGTTGAGGGCATAAACCAGTGAATGTTGCTGTGAGTTGTGGCTAATACTGACATCAATCTAACTCGGCAACAAGTTCGACAATCGAACTTTGAAAAATGCCCTGAGTGAATGGTTCACATTGTGAACCTTGCTTAATGCTGTTGATTTCATCTAATGCCTTATTGAATGAATAACACTAAGCACAAGTTACTTTCGAATAGGTGGTTTGAGCAACCGAAACTATCTGTATGCCTTTACCTGACAGGTTTATGTGTGTGGCACATATCTATGATGATTTTATGTCATTGGACTGGGTAATTGACAGGGCTTATTATTAAATGAGCTAACTTGTCCTTTGCCATAAAGTGATTTAGGACTAAACATAACACCTGAGGCGATATCATGACTACTACCCAAAAAGAATTAACACTTTCTCAGCTTAAAATCCGTGCAATAGAAAAGCATTTAAAGCTAATGGAAAAAGCAAAAAGGGTTATGTCTCAAGATAAGAGCTCTGAAACTACGAATACCTAAATAAGGGCTTCAAAATACTACTGTTATTTCAAGCAAATAAACCGTTGCGTGATAACAATTAATAACGATGTATTACACGCTTTAACGGAATGTTTTTACAGGTTGGTTACAATGTAGGTAGATTATAATTGTTGATTTTCATTCGTTCATGAGGCTCTAAATGTCTAAAAGTAAAGTATGTGTAAAGTGCGGAACAACAGGTAAAACCAAAGTGTTCTTAATGACCGTCAACAAATTAATGCGCCTCTATAACATTAATGTAAAAGCTGTAAGTATTTGTATGAAAGGTTGCTTACAGGTACTCGATTAAAAAGACAAAATCACTAATATTGTAATTCATGTGTTTTATATCAAACAAATCATTTGAACATTACATATGTATGCTGTAATTTTATTTACATATGGATAATAAATAATTTAAAGGAAGAATTTAAATGAAAAAAAACAATAAATTAATGGTCATTCTGGCTATTGTAGTTATAACCACTACGTTCCTATTGTTATTTGTTTTTGATAGCCCTAGCCAACAACTCCCTAGTGAAGTGCCTCAACAGGTATTGAGTGATACTAATAACGTAGCAAACCCAAATGATGTTGTTGCTCCTAATTCTTCTGGTCATAACTTTGTTATTTTAATCTTGTCGCTTACTACATTGTGCTCTATTTCTATCAGTTTTTATCTTTATAAATGGAGGAAAATTCTTTTAATGAACCCTGAAATGGTAGTTCCAGAAAAATGGGCCGAAATTTTAATATCTTTAGGGCGGACAGTAAATAATAGCACTGTAAGCGTTGAGAAAAATCTCCATAGTATAGTTTCAGCAACCAATGATAATACTGGTCATATTAAAAATATGACTGAAACTTATATGGAATTACAAAATGCATTGGACTCTAAGGATAATGAATTAAAACGCTATAAAGCGAACTACGATGCTTATTTATACAAAAAATTTATCAAGCGATTTATAAGGATAGATCAATCTTTAACTGAGTTTATGGTTGATGACGCATCCGAAAACTTAGGGTTTGTTAAAAGGTTATTTGAAGATGCTTTGGATGAGTCGGGAGTTTCGATATTTGTACCTAGTTTAGGTGATGACTACCGTACTGCATATGGTATTGCTGACCACCCGAAGATAGAAGTTACTGATGATGAAAGCCTAGACTTCAAAATATCTGAAATAATTGAATGCGGTTACAAAATTGAAGATGCTGAGGATGGAGGAATTATTTTTCCTTCTAAAGTAAAAATTTATAAATTTAAGAAGGAAGCATAAATATGTCTTTTATCGGTATTGATTTGGGTACAACATATTCTGCAGTTGCTACGATTGATAGTACAGGTAGACCAGTTATTATTAATAACAGTGAAGGTGACAATATAACACCTTCATGTGTGACTTCAAATGACGAAGGCGGTATAGAGGTAGGTGAATTTGCTAGGAGAACCTGGGGTAATGAACCCGAAGCCGCAGCTGCTCGATTTAAACGAGTCATGGGTACTGAATGTACTATGTCAGTTAATGGGAATGACTTTAGTCCATCAGAATTAAGTTCGTTTGTTTTAAAAAAACTGAAACAAGATGCAGAAAGAGAGGTAGGGGTTATTGGTGAGGCTGTTGTGACTGTTCCGGCTAATTTTGCTAATGATGCACGAGATGCGACTATGGCGGCAGCTAAATCTGCAGGTCTAGATGTTCGCTATATTATTAATGAGCCTACAGCTGCTGCTTTATATTATGCATTTAAGAATGGTGAAGACCTACATGGTAATTATGCTGTCTATGATTTAGGTGGTGGGACTTTTGATGTTTCAATCATTCGAGTAGATGGTCAGGATGTTGAAGTTCTTGCTACTAATGGGGTGTCGAAATTAGGAGGTGACGACTTTGATACCATTTTAAAGGATATTATCGTTAGTAAATATCAATCGCAGTATGGAAGTGCTCTTGAAGATGACGACTTTACATTAAATGATGCGGAAGAAGAAAAAAAATCACTATCAAAAAGAAAAAGAGTAACCGTAAAAGTAAACCGTAAACTTATTGATGTAACTAGGGAAGAGTTTGAAGAGGCAATTTCGACCCTTGTCACTCAAACTGAAATGCTATGTGAATCCACAATTGATGAGGCTGGAATCGAGCCTTCGGATATTCGCTCAGTATTTCTTGCTGGGGGTAGTACGAGAATACCAGCTATCACAGAAAGTATAATACGTGTTTTTAATCAGGAACCAATTTCAAGTGTAAATGTGGATGAAGTTATTGCTTTAGGGGCGGCTTTATATGCTGCATATAAAGGAGATAAAAGTAATTTAACTGCTACCCAACGAAATGCTATTTCTAAAATTAAAGTTAGTGAATCTTCAGGGAAGTGTTTTGGAACAATACATCTTTCACATAATCAAATGAGAGATGAAGTCGCGCTGCGCAACACGATATTGATTCATAAAGGTGAAAAAATCCCTTGTTCAATTTCTGAATCATTCTATACAGCTCACGACGGTCAAGAGACTATTAATTGTAAAATAACTGAATCTACGTCTCCCGAGACAGACCCTAAATTTGTAAATATTATCTGGGAAGGGGATTTAGCCCTTCCACCTAATAGACCTGAAGGGCAAGAAATAAAAATAACATTTGCATACGATGAAAATCAGATGATGAAATGTTCATTTGTTGACGTTAGTACAAATAGAGAAACGAAGGTGGAGCTTTCAATGCTTACCAATAATGACAAACAATCAAATAACATTGAAAAATTTACGGTGGAATAAAAGATGGAAATTTTTTTAGTTATAATAGGGTTAATCTTTTTCAACGTAATCTGGAGGCTATTTTTTAAAACTGCAGGAGCTGTAGGTAACACACTTATGGGAAAAGGCAGTTTAAAAGATAATATGGAGTTATCTTTTAAGGGTATGCAACCTTTTGAGTTGCAATTAGAAGATGTTCGTTTAAATGATGATGGAACTGGTCCTTGGTTAAAAGCAGTTATGGGAAAAGGGTTATTTCCATTAGAGTGGGATGCTAATCTAGCTGTGGTGACGTCTGTATTTGATGAAACTAGTGGTGAACTAGAGCCAGTTATATCTGCTTTAGATTCATTTCAAGAGCCAGGAAGTGTTGCCTACCAAGCTAAGAGTGATTTAGGGTATGTAAAAGCAGGTACAGGCTTTGTTAAGTGGGTTCGGTTAGGTGTTGTTATCCCTGATATAATAGAGCCGCCCTTCAGCGGCAAGAGAAAGCTTCTTGTAATTGTTAGGATTGTAGATGTTGATAATCTTCCTAATATTGAACATGGATTTCATACCACTGATGATGCAGGAATTATATTTCAAACATCTTTACGTTTTGAGCATGAGTTCATAGAAAAAGGCTATATCGAAGCAGCTGAGCATAAAGAAGAATCTGTAGCTCTTTCTCTCAAAATAGGGATGGCTGTAGCAATGGCGGACGGGTCTCTTGATGATGCTGAAGGAGATGTATTAAAGCACTGGATAGTTAAATCAATATCTCCTTTTGAAGAGGAGAAAAAGAATAGACTTAAAGGAATATATAACGCAGCGATAAGAGACTCCTATGCTCAAGCTTTAGAGGGAAATTTATCGCTAAGTCAGTTAACTGATAATTTGAACGAAATGGGAGATAAAACTGGAAAGTATGAAGCATTAGAGCTTTGCTTTGAAGTTATGGCTGCCGATGGAGTTGCTGATTCTGAAGAAATTAAAATAATTCAGAAGGTTGCTGATGCGCTTAACTTAGATATGAAAGAAGTTGAGTCTATGCGAGATCAGAAGATATTGGGTCTCAAAACAAAAATTTCAGATAATGACAGTATTGAAGTTATTTTAGGAATAGATGACTCATGGAGTCACGAGCAAATCAAACGCCATTTAAGGACTGAATTTCAGAAGTGGAATAACAGATTGAATACTTTACCTGAAGGTGAAGAAAGAAATAGTGCTCAGGTGATGTTAAATCAAATATCAGAAGCAAGAAAGAAGTATGCTTAATAAAGCTAAGAAGTACGTCAATAGTATTCGTTACTCTGGCGACGTTGCTCCTCTTGATTCGAGTGAGATTCATTTCCACCAATGTTCTAAGTGGAAAGATGTTTTTTATGGTAATGACCTCGCTATTTCTAAAGAGATGACGCCTTCACTGTATTCCAGTCTAAGTAATGTTTTAGCTAAACTTAAGATTGAACACTCCTCTGTACAGGCATTTGTTTATTCATCACCGATAAACAATGCTGAGTGTTATTTAGCTGATTCCGACTCTTGCATCATACGTTTCTCATCATCACTAATAGATTTACTTTCGATTGACGAATTCGAATTTGTGGCGGGACATGAAATTGGACATTTTTTATGTGACCATGGCTCCCAATCGGTAGATGATTCTGAACATAGTTTGGAAGCTTTAATCGTTCAAAGAGCAAAAGAGATATCTGCAGACAGACTCGGGCTTCTAGCTTGTGGGTCGCTCAACGTAGCCTTAAAAGCTTTAATTAAAACCATGTCAGGCTTAAATGATAGGCACTTACGTTTTGATATATCTTCGTTTATTTCTCAATTGAATAAAATAGAAAATCAACCGTCAAGCAACTCTCTTTTAACTCACCCTTCTATGTTGGTAAGATGTAGAGCATTATTGTGGTTTTCTATGTCACCTTCATTTGGAGACCATAGTTATATCTTTACCGATAATGAACGGGTTAAACTTGATAATAACGTTACTAGAGATCTTGATAAGTATGTCGATAGCTCAATCCGAGAAAAAATAAAGGAAATTGATTCCGACGTATATATGTGGAGAGCTTTATATGAGATAGCGTCTAAAGGTTCTTTTTCTAAACCAGACCAATTCATATTTGAAAAAGAATTTGGAAGCATAAACTTCAAAAAAGTTTTAGCCTTTATTGAAGAAGAAAGTTTATCTGTACTAAACGAAAATATTTTAGCAAAGGTCATTGAGTCTGAAGCTAGTTACCGAGAATTAGCTCCCACTTCTTTTAATCAACAGATTGTTATCATTAAACAGAAAGTTTTGAGGTTACTAGAAGTATAGCCTTTGTTAGATGTATTACGTAACATTACAGGAATCCGTTTTGAAGAGACTGGTGTGGCATATGGTATGGCTACTGATTTCTTTGAATATGATATAGAAGACTTAATTCATTTGGATTTGAATTTTTGTTTCACTGGTACATTTGTAACGGGTACTAGAAACACTGTAACTGGTTCAGCCCAAAAGAAAAGGGCTATAATTAAGAAAAATGTTATTCAGGATTTAGATTATCTTGTTATCGGTACACTCGCCAGTAGTGACTGGAGGTTTACAAGCCATGGCAGAAAAATAGAAAAAAGCCATAGCACTTAAAAATGAAGGTTACGCTATAAAAATTATTAATGAACGTACTTGGCTCAAGTATATATAATCAATTTACCAACTCTCAGTAGGATGAACAAAAACTAATTATTCATCCTTTCACTACATTCCTGTATAATCCCACGCATTAAACAATCGCCTTAGCAAAGACCCTGACTTTGCGTTAAAGGCGTTAAAACCACCACTTATGACGCTTTAACCGATTGGTTTTAGCTAGTTAGAGCAGCAGAGCGCAATATGACCGTAGAACAATTTGACCCAAGCACAAGTAATTCAGCAGCATCCCAAACAACGACGTTAGACATACCATCTAAAATGATTGAAGAGCAGCATCAAGAGATTGTTACTTCACATCCAGAAGCAAATCGCGCTGCAAAGGTAGGCTTCGTAAGTCTGGGCTGCCCAAAAAACTTAGTTGATAGTGAGCGTATACTTACGCAACTTCGTACTGAAGGTTATGACGTAACCAATAGCTACGATGATGCTGAATTAGTGATTGTAAATACTTGTGGTTTTATTGATAGCGCAGTACAAGAATCTTTAGATACCATCGGCGAAGCGTTAGCTGCAAATGGTAAAGTGTTGGTTACTGGTTGTTTAGGCGTTAAGAAAGATGAAATTATTGAGTTACACCCCAATGTATTAGGTGTTACTGGTCCTCATGCTTATGATGAAGTCTTGGCTCAAGTACATGAACATGTCGCTAAACCTGAACATAACCCATTTATTGATTTAGTACCGCCGCAAGGGGTTAAGCTTACGCCTAAGCATTATGCTTATTTAAAAATATCAGAAGGCTGTAATCACCGCTGTACGTTCTGCATTATTCCATCAATGCGCGGCGATTTAGACTCTCGTCCAGTGGGTGATGTATTAGGTGAAGCAAAACGCTTAGTTGATTCGGGTGTAAAAGAGTTATTAGTGA
>OJAZ01000416.1_pt1 | contig 20351 bp, 16 predicted proteins | sample 1589851 | NCBI WGS metagenome assembly OJAZ01 (sample SAMN05416792, study PRJEB24817) | seawater metagenome | isolation source: Sea water | place: Canada:Atlantic | collected 2013-07 | reverse complement strand
AACGGCCAATGGGATATTTTGATATTCAGGAAAATCTCGCATTTCAATAGCAGCAGCAATAAAACCTCGAGTTAAAAATGTAAGTAATGTAGAGTTAAAATAAAAAAACCTTTAAATACAATTGATAACAAAATAATTATACTTACATTTTCCGCATACATAATTTCTTAGTGAATTAAGTGATATTAATTAAAAATATTATTAATTTCACTTACATTTTTTTACTTACACGTATTTACCAATCGAAGTTCATTTGTTCTTTATTTTCTTGCTCGGTGTCTAACCCAACAGTTAAACCTATTAAACGGATACCTCGACCTTTCTTTCTCTCTAATGCTTCTTGCAATAATTCATAGAAGAACTTTTTATCTAAATAATTTTTTTTATGTTCCACTGTCGTTTGTTTAAAGTCATCAAATTTTAATTTAACTCCCTGCTTTATTATCTTTTTTTCGGGTGATGCATTTTCAAGCCTACTCAATAAAGAGGAATACAAACGTTCAATTACACTATGGCACTCTTCTTCAGTAAAAATATCCGAGTTAAATGTTGTTTCAACACCTACTGACTTTCGCACTCGTGAAGTTTCTACCTTTCTATTATCAATACCATGACACTTTTCCCATAATGATTGACCAAACTTACCAAAGTTCCTGAGTAGTGAAACTCGATCGTAAGCTTTCACATCCTTTCCTTTATATAGAGATAATTTATTAAGTTTCTCCAAAGTAACCTTTCCAACGCCAGGTATTTTCCCTAACTCCATGTCCTCTACAAAACCCTGAACTTGATCGGGAGTAATCACACATATTCCATTAGGTTTATTTATATCTGAAGCAATCTTCGCAATAAATTTTATTGGGGCAACACCTGCTGATGCCGTTAAATTAAGTTCTTTGTAAATGGAGTCACAAATATCTTTAGCAATTAAGGTAGCAGAGCCTTCAAATAATTTGCATTGACTAACATCTAAATAAGCTTCATCTAAGCTTAAAGGTTCAATTTTGTCAGTATAACGTTCAAATATTTCTCTTATCTTAGAGCTAGTCTCTTTATATACAGCCATCCTGCCTGGTACGATAACTAAATTAGGACATTTTTTTAATGCGAGTCCCGTTGGCATCGCACTTCCTATTCCATATTGTCGAGCAATATAGTTACAGGTAGATAGAACCCCTCTAGTGTTTACTGAACCACCGACCGCTACTGGTTTATTAGCTAACTCAGGGTTATCTCTAATCTCGACAGATACAAAAAATGCATCCATATCAACATGTATTATTTTTCGCTGATTCATAAATTATAACGGCAAATAACTGTATATAATGACAGTATCACGTATTAAGAAGTTATAATCAACTACATCACATAAAAGATAAGTGGTTATTAGCCTCACTCGTGAAATAAAATATCTGAAGTTGGTTTACTAATAGTTATTTATCTAATTATATTAATTTCTAGATACATCTAATACAAAAACATCAATAAACCCATTTAGCTCTGGTGGTACTTCAGTTTCAATTGTTTCTTTCAATTCCTTTGCATTTGTTATTTTGTGTCCCTTTTTATTTGCAACCTTTTCATGAGGACCAAACCAAACAACAAGGTATATTCCTTGTTGTTCTGCATCAGGGTGAATTGAGTAGCGTTCATAAAGTTGAGTCGATGCAGCAGTGTATAGCTCAGGATGCCATTGCCCTTTTGCTTCAATTACAAGTAACCGTCTTTTGCCATCAATCATCTTAGCGGCAGTTATATCAATCCTGTTTTGGTTTTGAGTCTGGTGCTCAGGGGTGATTATGATATTTTGAGGATTAAGACGTAAACTCAGTTGCTCAGCAATAATTTCAACTGACTCTACTTCTCCTAGACGTTCATTACCCGATTTTTTGTTCTCTCTATAAAAACGATTCGCGGCATTGAATTCACCGCCATCGATATCTCTTTGATAACTATTCAACTCTGAAATCATTAATTGTCGCAACCCTTCCACTGTCACTATTGCATTGCCATCTAATAATTCGCAAATTTGTTGTGAAGACGGAGGTTCAAAATCTCGGAGTGCCCTTTTTCTTAACTGTTCCGCTTGTATACTTTTCAATGAACTATGCATATCTATATATAAAGGGTCAGCTAAAAGAGTGGTAAGTACAGGTAGAGCATCATCAGGACCATCCTTACCTATTTGCCAAATAATACCAGTTAAAAAACGATATGCGGTTTCATCTGGGGGACTCCCAGTACCCCATTGATTTGGTAGCGCTACTTTAGGCCAGCCAGAATAGAAGGCTTGCAAAATAGTAAGGATATTATTGGATGTCAGGCTTGGCCAATATGGATGATCATTTCGGTTCATTCGACCTGATCGTTCATCAAATAAAAAGATAGTGCCTTTATCTCTTTTGAGGTAGTCCCAGTAAGGTTCTGCTTGCTCTATACTTAAAAAATAAAATGCTCTGATAAACCAAAATTTTTGCCTTTGCTCAAACACTTCATCATCTATTAGGGCAGGTTTATCTTGTAAAAGCTGAGAACAACGAATTAAAATTATACGGCTTAGCTCTTTTCTACTTCCAAATTGAGCTGCAATCTCAAAAAGTATATCAAGTGTGTAATATGTAAGTTCCTCGAAATGCTCAAGCCAGTCAATTGATAACTTCCCTTGTAACGGACTGAATATGTCATCGTTTTTCAATAAATCAACTTCAGGGTGTGCGCACGTTGAACTAGATAGTTGAGGTTCAACATATTCTCTAAGGAAACTTTCAGCCGCATTTATATTTGGGAAAAGTAAGCGATCTAACTCAAGTCTAATGCCATCAACTTCGTCTTGACTAACCATACGATGTCCAATATTCAAATTCGTTCTCAATGCAAAAAGCAAAGAAGGTTTTATCTCCTCTAAACTTCCTTTATCACGCATAATTTCTAGGCAAGCGGCATAGAGAATAGTTTCAACAATCAAACCTTTTGATTCACACTGCAAATTAGCTAGTTTTTGCAAGTCGGGAATACTGGGTTCAATAAATTCTAAGCAGTTTTTTAAGGAAGTACGAACTAGTACTTCATCACCAAAATCGGCTTCAATCTTCTCAGGGTTGTCTAATACCAAATAAGCAAAACGTTCCAAATATCCAAAGTGTTTCCCCTCTTCTATTAACTTTCTATTTTCTTGCATGTAATTTATGTTTTCGGCATTAATTTGTAATTTACGGATATCACGTCGCCTCATTGATCGACGATGTTTTACATTCCACCTTCTATCATCATTTTTAGTTTGCTTAGAAAGCTGTTTACTCTGCAATGCCCACCTACTCATAAATTCAGGCTTCTCATTTGCTTGTTTTCTCATCTGTTTTCGCAAACTATCGGTACCTTTTGTGTCTGACCAGTAATTATGGGAGTGTTGTGATAGGAAACTTGCCCATAATTGAGTGTTATTCCGTTCAAATGCCAAGTCCACAATAAATCTATGGTCGGCTAAACTCAAGCCAAGCCCTGCATGTGAGTAGTGTCCTCCGAAGGTGTGTATTCTTGTATCAAATATAAGTTCACGATCTGTTAAATCGCCGAAAACATGCGCAATAATCCTTCGTCGTAGCGTTATATCCTCATGCAGTACTTTTACCGATTTAATATCTTGAGTGTTTCTTTGACCTGTAAAATTTAAGTTTTTTACCCAATTCCAGACTTGTATGGGGTCATAAGAAGGGTTAACTAATTCGAAATAATTATCTAACAAAGAACCAATGACTTTACTTATTCCAGCCCTACATTCACATTCATATGCAGATTTTTTACAATCACAAGTTAAGCCATTACTTAAAGTGTCTAACAGCGACTCTGTTTGGCTTTCTTTTAGATGAGATATAAAACGTTTTACAAAATACCGACTAGCTAGAGTTCGAGACATATATTGTTCTTTACTCGGATATAAGTTCGCACAATTTCGTAAAAATGTTTCCAACTCTTCGACAGTAAATGTTTCAGGGCCAAGTGTTTCAATTATTTTTGAAGCAAGATTAAGTGATGAGTTGCTAGCTTCGTCAATTAAACAACTTAAGTCCAACCGAGGTTTATAACATTGGGAACTAAGAAGACAGTTGATGGCTAACATTCGTGTCTGCATCTTTTCTGAAGAAGATAATAATACAGCCCTTAACTCGTCAATTAACAAATCTACAGCACCTGTATCAACCAATAGTTCTAGTAATAAGTCTCGTAAATCACCATCACTTCCAGCCTGTATTATTGGTCTAATTTCATTTATAACTTCAGGAGTAAAGAAGCCTGCAACGCTAAACCTACGCCAAGAGTCACTTCGCCTAAAGTAAGGGTCTTTGGCCTCAATATCCTTTAACCTAGATAACAACTTACCTTTTGACGAAGGAGTTAATTGAGAAGGGTCTCCATTCGCAAGAACAGCGTATGGGTCTACCTTAATTGCCGCTTCTTCAACTTCTTTCCCTCCCAGTGATGCCATCCAACCTAGTAACCCCCTTAACTCATCTCGAACAGTGTTGTTTGGGGCAATAACGGCTAGACAATGATCCATAGTCAACGGGTCTGATGGGGAAGAAATACGCTTGGTAAGATAGTCGGCAGCACAGTATTCAGAAACAATTTTGTGAACAGGTCTGTGTTGATCTGGATTATCTCCAGGCTTAAAAAGCCGAGTAGCTAGGATACTGCTAGCACTTCTATCATTACTGATGAGCGACCCTATGAAAGGGAACATTCTATTTTCATTTACTTCATTTATGCTTAGCCCTTCAACTCCTGCCAACAAAAGTTTGGCAAAAACCTCCGAAGCTAATTCAATTTTCTGACTACTCGATAAGGCCCCTGTAGGGTTATTACTCGCATTTACTTCTCTCGCCAAACTTTTAATAGCAAGGGTGAAAATCGAGCGTTTATCAGGGAAATGTCCCTTACTTTCTACATACCCATCTGCAAACAATTTAAGGAATTGTGGGTTGGGAAGAAGTGGTTCCAATGAAAACCGAGTAACCTCAGTTTTAAATTCGTCAAAAGAATTCAGCTTTGTATGATGATGATATATTTTTCGCTGCTCGGACTCATTAAACTCACACAGCCGAACGACAGTGGGTTTATGACCGATAAACTGCTCAAAAGTATTCGTAGCTGAACTATCCCATTCGCTGGATCGACTAGACACTATCAAACATGTAGGCTTTGCATTTGCAACATTAGCTAAAAGCTTATGAATACCGGACTTACCAACTTTAGCTAGTTCATCAAAAGCATCAATGACCAAGGGGGATCCGACACTGTTAGCTCCTAGAGAACTAAATACACTTGCAGTTGTTTCTTTTGTACCTAACTGCCTAGCCAGACTATTTAATAGTTCTGTCTTCCCTGCTCCTGGCTCAGCTAAAATTACAATATAGTTTGCAACAGTAAGCAACTCTTCTTCGCTGTAATTTTTATTATCAATAAAGAGTGTTCTGTTGAGATAAAATATCTGAGACATGAAAAAATATTACCTATCAAAAAACGGTAGAGAGTTTGACAAACATTGGTACATTACTTTTTTCCAGTGATTATCAAACTGGTCGGAGTCGATGATTGGTTGCAAGTTAGCTTCAACAAATGCATCTTTTATCGCATCTACGGTTGCATTAGGGCTAAAACCACGAATCATGTTTTTGAACGCATTTTTCTGATCAATAACTTCACTTAAATGTTTACCTGCTTCCAGGCTATATCTGCTTGGTAAATTCAATGTATTGAAATGATTATAAGCTCTATTTTTGTCTACTTGGCTCCATGCATCAGGGCAATTAACATAATATCGTAAAGCCCCATCATCTTCGTTAATGTACTCAGCAAAAACCCATTGTTCTTGATAAAAAATGTCTTTCTCGACATAGGGGTGAATAGTTTGATCATCTTCAATAGTTGCGTACTCTTGCCCCTTTTCTCCCATGTTACAATCACGACATGAAGGTACTAAATTCAACGGCATTACCGAAAATTCAGGAAAATGAGCTTTAGGTAAAAAATGGTCTAAGTTTTTAGTTTGCCCTATGTCGCCGCAAAATGGGCAACGCTCTCCAGAAGAAATTAACAAAGCATCATAAAAATCCCTGGCAGGCTTATCTTTATCAAGTAAATTATTCTCATAAAGGTTAACTAATTTTCTTTTAGTTAAATGTCCTACCACTTCAGTTGTATCTATCAAAGGGTTTGTTTTAAGGTATGTATACAAATTACCAGTCAAGCTTAATGCTTGGTATTGTTGTTCATTTCTTTGAAAGATCGGGTAAACTGAAATGAAGCTCGTTCGTACATTGACTTGTCCCATTCCTTCTGCACATTTCCCTAACATTTCATTAAGGGAGATATTTGGGGGAGCTAACTTTTTCATTGTGCTTTGCCTGCATCTCGACTTAAGACCATAGCCTTTAAAACAGTCCGTCCTTCCAAACCTATTTGATTTTTATATTCTGACAGGATCTTTTCATATGAATCTCCTAACTCCACAGACTTGGCTAGTAATGTATGGCAACCAGAATTAACAACTTCAAGACCAAAAACTTCCCGTGTTAATACTCCTATATTTTCGCCAAAAGTTTCTATTTCCGGTCTTATAACTGTTATGACTTCTCTTGACCGGATAACTTTCCATACGCAGGATTTAGGTATTTCTTGAAGCACAACAGGGGAGTGAGTGGCGATTATTGCTACTCCGTTCTTAATATATAACAAATCACTTAAAGTTCTTAAAAACGCCGAGAGAAGAGGTGGATGCAAATGCCCTTCAGGCTCATCTAATAATACAAGAGACTTTTCACCAACGGTATTAACTAATCTCGTTATTGTAAACAATACTATTGCATGCCCTGAACTCATCCGTTGTAAGTAATTATTGATATCTAGATAAAATAATTCCTTAAATTTATCGTTATCAATTTGAATCGTAGGGTATTTTTCTTTAAGACTGACATATCTTGCATTAAGAATGCTTAATCCCATATTTTCAAAATTATGATCGCTACTCAAATTACTAATCGCATCAAGCCAAAGATTCTTTTTATCTTCATTACTTAGACAACCGATTAAAGCCGAAACAAAGTCTTTGCGGAGATCGCCTAATGAATTTAGTGCTTCGTTATTTTCTCTGTTCTTTAAGCCAATATAGAAATACTTTGTTCCTTTAGCTGGATCTGGTTGTTCTTGAGGCGGAGTAAATGGGTCGAATGCACTAAAAGATACGGAAACTAATGAGCGAAAATAACCATTAGGAATACGAGATTCAGTAAATACATTTTTTTCTGTAAAAAAACATGATTCATGTTCAGGGTTGGTTATGGCATCAATCATACCGTTTAAAATAGTTGTTTTACCACAGCCATTTCGCCCGATAAAAGCATGGATATTCGTGCTTGGAATCGAGCCAACCTTTACTTTAAATGGTATTTTTAGATTACAAAATCCATCTCGATTTTCTCTAACAAAATTAAAATCAAAATCGGATAACTCTTTAAGTCCTTCTAGCACTCTAGCGAACTGGCCATGTACTTCTGACAAAGTAACATCACGGAAAAGTGATGTATTTAATACTTCTTCATCTTCAATACATTTTAGTTTTTTGGGTTTATAAACAATGTCTTGCAATGAGTCTAAAACTATTTTTTTTAGTTCCGCAGGTAATGTACTAAAATTTTTATAATACTCAATATTAGTCCCAAGTGAAAAATATTGATCCGTTAATAGAGAAAACTCATTACCTAAAGTTGTATATGTGCTGCTATCAGTTGTTTGTCCTTTAAAGCCTATCTTTACATCACCAATTTCATATTTAACTCCAGCCTCATCAAAGATGGTCAAATAAAACATTGTAATAAAAGAATGATCATTCCAATAATCAACATTAAGATATGCTGTATTTAAACCTGAAGTAGGTCTGTAAGTACCTCTAGGAAGAACTACAAAATTCATCATTACATGCCTCCATAAAACGTACTTACAAAACTCTTAACCTTTTCAGTCAATCTCGGTATTACCTTTTTACGTTGTAGTACGCTTGGGGCTTTTTCCATGGTCGCCACAATATCTTCACGCAGTGGCTCTTCATTGGTGTAAATCATCTTATCGACTAAAGTTTTGAAGTTGTCTGAAATTAATGATTCTTCTTGGCAAATGTCGTCAACGGCTTTTACTTTTGCTTGTTCCCAAAAGCTATCAAACTCATCCATTACTTCTTCTGATGAGCCAAGTTTGTTGAGGTTTTCTTGAATGAACTGTTCGATCAATTCTTTTTTCGATCTTAACTCTGGTGTGCCGCCAAGTAGCTGCATAATTGATTTATACTGGTATTCGTAGTCTTTGTCGTTATCAGCGCCTTTAAGCAATGCTAATAATTGCAAGATGTAGCGCACGTTTACTTCGTCACGTTGAATAAGCTCTAGCTCAAAATCGACCTCTTCGAGTATTGATACTTTTTCTTTACTGGTATCAGTTTTTACTTTGTCGTATAAATCGAGGTATTTGCTTTTGTAATCTTCAAAACCTTGTTCATCTAGCTCAACATCATCAAAGTCAAAATCGGCAAAGGTGCTCAATACGTTTTTAAGACGCATTAATTCACGGAATGCTTTTACAAACTCCAGCTCTTGCTCTTCATCACGCAAGTCATCAACACTTTCAACATCAGGTGCTATGGCTTGCATACGGTCTAATGCTTCATTGAATAATCGCACAAAGTCGGTGTAAGGCGGCATGATCACGGTTTCTTTTGCATCTTTGTTAGAGAACAGCGTTAATGCATCATCAGTCGCCTTTTTAAGGTTACGGAAGCTAATGATATTACCTTGAGACTTTTGCTCGTTTAAAATTCGATTAGTGCGCGAGAATGCTTGAATTAAACCGTGGTGTTTAAGGTTTTTATCAACATAAAGCGTATTTAATGGTTTGCTATCAAAACCCGTTAAGAACATATTGACCACAAGCAGAATATCAACTTTACGTTCACGTACTTTTTTTGAAATATCGTTGTAGTAGTTATAAAACGATTCACTGTCTTTGGTGGTATAGCTTGTTTCAAACATGGCGTTATAGTCGCCAATATACTGTTCTAATTTGTCACGACTATGGCTATGAACGTTTGAATCTTTACTTCCGGTATTGTAAGCAGCTTTCGGCTCTGCGGCTTTGTTTAGCTCAAGTTCCTCATCGTCTTCACTTGTAATAAAGCCATTCGCGTCTGGGTCTTCTTCATTCGCGGCATAAGAGAAAATAGTGGCAATACGTAAATTATGCTCACCCGCTTCTTTTTTTGCTTGGAACAAGTCGTAATATTTAACTAACGTTTCAATGCTGCTAACACAGAACATGCCAGTAAACGTTTTGCTGTGGGTTTTTCGGTTATGGTTAGCAATAATGTAGTCGGTAATTTTTTCTAAACGAACGGATGATTCTAATAACTCTTTGGTATCAATGTCTTCAACATCAATATCCATCTCATTGGCACTGTTTATCTGCTTGTAACGACCAACATACTCAATACTAAATTTGAGTACATTTTCGTCTTTTATCGCATCAACAATGGTGTACTTATGTAAACACTCATCAAATAAGTCTTTGGTGGTGGTTTTACGTGATGCTTTGCTGGTGGCGTTATCTACAAAAATAGGTGTACCCGTAAAGCCAAACATTTGATGATTATTAAAAAAGCTAATAATACGCTGATGAGTATCACCAAACTGGCTACGGTGGCATTCATCAAAAATAAAGACGATTGATTTATCTTTCAGCTTTTCCATGCGCGACAAATAACGCTTATGACTAATGGCGTTATTGAGCTTTTGAATTGTAGTAACAATCAGCTTGGTATTACGATGCTCGTTTACCTTACCTGCGGCTACAGGTGCATCAGTGAATTGGTTCACTAATAAATTGGTATTGTCGGTGCTATCGACACAGCCTTTGGCAAAACCGTTAAATTCTTTACTGGTTTGATAATCTAAATCTTTTCTGTCAACCACAAATACCACTTTATGAACTTCAGCAAGTCCTGTGAGTATTTGCGCAGTTTTAAACGAAGTTAAGGTTTTACCTGAGCCTGTGGTATGCCAAATATAACCATTAAAGTTTTCGGTTCGTTGGCCTGTTGCGGCAATTTCATTGCGCTCAACCACACGTTCTACAATATTTTCAGTGGCAAAAATTTGATACGGACGCATTACCATCAAAATGCGATCTGTTTCATTAAGTACAATGTACTTTTGAATCAATGTGGCAAGTTGCTGACGTTGTAAAAAAGTATCAGCAAACTGCGTTAATTCGCTATAACGGGTATTTTCTTCATCTGCCCAATAGAAAGTTTGTTTAAAACTTTGGTTTTTATTATTGGCGTAATACTTGGTATTAACACCATTACTGATTACAAAGGTTTGCACATATTGGAATAAGCCATAACTTGCCCAATATGAATGGCGCTGATAGCGATTAATTTGATTAAACGCTTCTTTAATCTCTAAGCCTCTGCGTTTTAATTCAATTTGAACAAGTGGCAAACCATTAACCAAAACAGTTACGTCATATCGGTTTTGGTAGCGGCCTTCAACGGTAACTTGTTGAGTGACTTGAAACTGGTTTTTCTCCCAATCAACCGCAAGAAATTGAATGTAAAGTGCAGAACCATCGTCTCTGTTGATTTGTAATCGTTCACGAAGTGTTTTGGCCTTCTCAAAAACAGAGCCTTTCGATAAGGCATTAAGCACTTGCTTAAACTCATTACCTGTTAATAGTTCTTTCAAACCATTTAGCTTTTCAATTTGTTGTTTTAGATTAGCCAATAACGATTTTTCATCAGTTATTTGAGCAACGGTATAACCCAGCGTTACCAACTGAGCAACTAAGTTATCTTCTAATACTTGTTCAGGTTCTACTGCCAAAACTAACTCCTAAATCCTTTTAAACGAACATCTGCTGTAACAAACCTTTTTTGAAGGTTTGTGTTTGTTCTATTTGTTGTTGAATAAATCTAAGTTTATTATCTAAAATATCTAAGAAATCACTAATTTTTCTTTGCTCATCAATGCAAGGAATCATAATTTTAATTGTCGAAAATAGCGGATACCACAAATAAACTCTAACACCACCTTCACCATATCTTTTGATGTCAGATTTTGTTTTATCAAGGGTCAACCAGTGATTAAAAAATTCAGATGTAACGCTTTCATCAGTCTTGAAACAGACGTAAAGAGAACTAATAACCCCCTTTTCCCCATGAAATTGAGCAATGGAACCAACATTAATTCTTGCTGGGTTATATGCAAAGTCACCATTTTCAACTATTTTATAACCAGTTAAATCTTCTCCAGCAATCTTTCTTTCAAATTGTTCTGATTGAAGAACAAAGCCTTTTTTGTTCGTTACGGAATATACGGGAGCTTCTATAAGATTTTTGTTTCTATTAGAAAAATTAGTCGTTATATCCTTAACCATGCAATTCTTCCAATTAGGAAAATCATTACTATTTTCATCTTTAAAACGAATTTCTTGAGAGAATATTTTTTGCATCACGCCTCTTTTGTATTGCTCAAGCAAAGTATGATTATCTTTTAATAGATTTGTTTTTTTATCGATAGTATTCAGGAAATCGGACACCTTTTTTTGTTCTTCAACATGTGGCAATAATACTGTAAGTTTTTCAAATTCCTTCTGCCCTAACGTTTTGTTTCTACCAGCTCCACCAGGGGAAGCTAATTCTAGAAGATGTTTTCCTTTTTTTGTCAAGAATAGCCACCTTATATAATCAAGATCAGCTAGTTCAGGATCTGGTTTATACATAGGAAAGCGATGAGACGCTATTTTACCTACTTCATATTCTGTAGTTTTTGCAATAGCCTGTTCCCATGCAAAAACAATGTTTACGATAAAGAGATCTTGCTCAATCCAATAAACTTTTTTGTTTCCTATTTCTTGTTTAGTCGTATCAGGTTTATAAAATATTCCTTTACCATGAGACCTGATACCAATCTCAACGTAATTAACATCATCTTGAAGGGCTACAGGCTTAACTATCCTTTTTAAAAATAACGATGTTGGCTTTCCAACGTAAGGTTTTTTAAAATCACTAAACCTTAAAGCAGGACTTTTGATATTAAGTAAAGAAGTCACTACTTCACCTCAAAAGGAGTTTGAATATTTAACTCGGAACAATATGAAGTAATACTCATATCGGTCAATTGAATTTCCTTATCTATAGTATTAATTGCATTTGCTACTAATTCTAAATCAACAACAGCATCTTCAGTAAATGTATCTACATACCTTGCAATGTTAAGCTTATAATCATTTTCGTCTGCTATGTCTTGTATAGAGGCCACATAAGAAAACTTGTCCTTAAACTCTCGCTTCTCTATAGCCTTAAGTATTTCATTAATATCGCCTTCGCGCAGATGATGTTGGTTTACTCCCTTTCCAAAATTGTTACTTGCATCAATAAATAGGACATTATCTTGGTGAACTCTATTTTTATTTAGCAGTAGGATACAAGTTGGAATGTCTGTTCCATAAAAAATATTGGCGGGTAAACCTATAACAGCATCTAAGCAGTTTTTCTGTTCAATTAGGTATTGTCGTATATGACCCTCAGCAGCACCGCGAAACAATACGCCATGTGGCAATACCACAGCCATAGTGCCGTTATCGTCTAATTGGTGCAGCATGTGCTGAACAAAGGCAAAATCAGCTTTCCCTTTTGGTGCTAGCTTGCCGTAATCAGCAAACCGCTCATCAGACTTAAAGCCATCATTAGCGCTCCAATCAGCCGAAAATGGCGGGTTAGCAACCACAGCGTCAAAGCGTTTTTCAAGATGATGTGGAGTTTCTAGGGTGTCGTCTTGCTGAATATCAAAACTTCGGTAATGAATACCATGCAGAATCATGTTCATACGGGCTAGATTATAGGTACTTGGGTTTTTCTCTTGCCCGTAGTAGTTAGATACTTCTCCACCATTACGCTGAATTTCTTTCGATACTTGTAATAATAAAGAGCCTGACCCACAGGTAGGATCATAAACTGATTTTAATTGTGTTTGCCCTTTTGTAACGAGCTTGGCTAGTAGTTTTGACACCATAGGCGGGGTATAAAATTCACCTGCTTTTTTACCTGCGCCACTGGCAAACTGCCCAATAAGGTATTCGTAAGCATCACCGAGTACATCAATTTCAGTATCATCAAGGCAGAAGTCTATTTCGTCTAAATGGCCTAATACTGTGGTGATTAAATCATTCTTTTGCTTTTCACTTTTACCGAGTTTATTTGAGGTTAAGTCAATGTCATCAAACAAACCGTTAAAGTCATCTTCACTGGCTGTACCCATAGTGCTCTGTTCAATATGGTTAAGCACTTCGGTTAAGTTTTCAATAATAAACTCACCTTTATTACCGCTTTCAGCAATAACATGAAACAGCTCACTTGGCTTTAAAAAGTAACCTAAGTGGTCAATCGACTCTTCTTTAATGGCTGTTAAGTATTCTTGCCCTTCATCAGTTCTTTCATCAATGGCATCGAATTTGAGACCGTCTTCTGCCAAAATACCATCAGCATATTGATGCATACGCTCAGATAAGTATTTATAGAAAATAAACCCTAAAATATAATCACGGAATTCATCCGCACTCATGTTGCCACGTAGTGCATTGGCAATGTTCCAAAGCTGTTTTTCTAATACTTTTTTATGTTGTTCTGCTGTTGCTTTTACTTCTTGGTTTGCCATGTTTGTTCATGCCCTTTAAATCTTAAATTTGTTATAAATGCACTCTAAATAGTGCTTAAATTGCTTTAATTAATACTTATTCAATTTCACTGGCAACTCGTATCGTAGAAACGATACCATCCATTAATCTTGCTCTACGCCTTTGTAAGTCTTCTTGTGATTCATGTTCATAAGTAGCTGGAATTTCGAATATATCTACAATTTCACACTTGTTGACGGCTCTAAAGCACTTGATGCCCATCCCACCACGCTTATACTCTACGTTGGAAATATTTTTGGGATTTAGCCTGATGGCATAAATTAAGCCATGCTCATAGTTATTGCGTACATTTTTCACTCTTGATTCAAGGTATTCCAGTTCTTCAACAGCTTTAATAAGCCATTCTAATGTTGGTAAAGAATCTAGGGGTACTCTAAGGTGTGCTGGATCATAGTTAAGTTGCTTATGATGCATTTCACGAGTGTTTTCATTTGCTATATAATTACGTAAGTCCTGAAAGCAGTAATACAAAGCACGGCACACTTCGCCTCCTGAAAATTCTTTACTCGCGTAAAGCGATGCCCTTAATACAGACTCAGCTAAATAAATTGGCTTACCTTCTTCTTGATTAAAGTCATGTCCAAGCGAAAAAGGTTTTAATACAGCAAATCCGCCTTGATGCTCCCCGCACCAATGCAACTTATCAAAAATAGCGACGACTTTTTCAAGTTCCTCTTTTTTAAAAAATGATTGGTTTGGTTGTAAGCCGTTATCATCAATCCCTTGTTTATTTAGGTTTGATGTTCCATGAAAAAGCAACCAAGGGTCATTAAAAAGTGACTCTGGAACTATAGACTTTATTATTTCCATTTGACTATTAGCATTCTCAATCCTGTCATCCATTAAAGGTAACCTCCAGCTAAAGCTAAAATATTACCTACCAAGGCTGCACTTGCTATCCATATAGAATAGATTGCTAGTTTATTTGATTTCTCTGAGTTTTGAGTAGAGATATAAGATAAATAATTAAAATAAGTTTCTGAGTTTAAAGACCAATTCCCACTAACATTATGAGAGAATTGGTTATCAATCGTCGTTAAATCTCCCATACTGTTTGGGCCGTTAGGTTGTAAACAAATCTCGGTTAGTATTTCTGCAATACGATAATCGCCAAGGCCATTTAACTCTTAAGTATTAGCCGCTTCACAAACACTAAATTTTTCTTTACCTTTTCGAAGTACAAATGCTGTAACACGTAATACATCTGGATCTGACTTTTTTGTTTCTGGTATCTTCACTTACAGGTCCTTGTAAATATTTTATTCTTACGCTTCTTGTTTATAGCCAGGTGCTATTGCTAAATTTTCAGCACCATACAAGGTTTGTCTATTTCTAAGCCAAAGTTGATATTCTCCACCGCTGAGAGTAGCTTCATCAGTGCAATCGACATTCCAGCGCCTTAATAGGTATCCAGCCATAGCTGCTCTGACATTAACTTCTAACATGCCATTCTCCATTCCAAAATCGAGCTTAATCGCTGTTGGGTGCTTAACATTGTTTGGATGAGGAATAATTTGTAATGGCACCATTCTCATCCACTGATGATCTTCCAACTTATCTTCTTCAAGTAATGGTGTCTGTGTCAGAATTGTAACTTTAGTGATGCGAGTTAAAACAAAGTCTCTGAATGACTTCGATTTGCGATCGTAAGCTCTTAAATGCCAACGTAAACCATTATCTACTATTGAATGTGGCACTAACTCTCTTGCAGCAGAACCGCTGCTTAAAGAGGTGTATATTACGTTGATAGGCTTGTTGTTAATTATCGCTTGGGATAACTTAGCGATAATATCAATGCAGGGAACGTTTAAAGCGTTTGGTGATTCAATAGGGAATGAAGTATCACCAACACCATCAAATCCATCACTGATGTTATTCGCCAGCTTGATAAGCGTACGACGAGCATCATGCTTAAAAATAGGTTTGAACTGAGTTGTGATGATGTATTTTTTCAGTACGTTGTCATACGCCATATTTTCAGGCGAATTTTCTTTATAGATTTTTAAATCTCTGGTTGCTGCAGCAAGACCTAATTCAAAATGACTGACTATTTCACTACGAGTTACCATACCAGTAAAATAGAGCTTAAAGTCGATATAAGCTAAGCGCTGCTTTTGTGCAAAACTGAATTCGTCCATTTTAAATTTATTATTAATAATCAGATAGATTTAGTGTGTATCATTTTAATTCGCACTACAAGTGATTTAGATCAACACAGTGCTATTTTAATCTTCAATGAATAACTCATTAATTGAGACTTTAAGAACTTGCGAAAATAACATCACTTCGATGTCTGTCACTCTTCTAACATTAGATTCTATTTTAGCCAATGTGCTACGAGTGATCTTCCATTGAGCTAGCTGGCATTTAGCGACAAGAACCTCTTGTGTCCATGCTTTGTCTTCTCTAATTCGTTTAATATTTGTTCCAATAATATTCATAACATCATTTGCTCCGCTATCGGAGCTTGATTGTCACAAATAAAAACTCTAAGATTGCTCCGCTATCGGAGCACTCAAAAATTAACTTAGAGGTTTTCTTGAAAATAGACGTTTTTGTGGCACAAATTATTAAATCGCCAAATTTTGATAACTTCACAACCAGCGATGTCAGGTCATCCTATATCACCTTAAAAAACGACCCTTCCTTAGACCCTATTGTTGTGAGAAGAAGACTTTACGCAGAGCTGCTAAAGCTAGTAAAAAAAGGTTGGTTGAAGAAAAAAAACGTCAATAAAAAAGGGGCAACACGCTTTGGTAAAACAGAGTTTTTTGATCCCTTATTCTTTACTGATCTACGTGCTGAGGATCCTATACCAAAAGTAAATGAAGAAGGTAAGCAGAAAAAATTAATTGCCAAATTAAACCAGTATAAGGCGGAATTGTTGTTGAACATTGGCGAGTCAGAAGCTTACAAAGAGCTGTATTCTGAATTTCCGGAGTTAGTTGATGAAATACAACCTCAATTTAATGAAGCCAAAGATAACAACACACGCATATTAGGGAAAATAAAAGCCATTGAAGGCTTACTTAAACAGAATATAACTGCTGAGAAGATATGAAATTAAGACAATGGCAAGCTGAATGTATTGATTTAGCTCTAGTTCAGTATGGGAGTGGTAATAGACATTTTTTAGCTTTAGCAACACCAGGCGCAGGTAAAACGTTGATGGCTGCAGAACTGGCTGATCAGTTATTAAAAAACAACTTCGTAGATTTAGTAATTTGCTTTTCTCCGTCTTCAATTGTGGCAAAAGACTTTAGTGAAAGTTTGCACCTAAGAACACAAGAGCGTTTTGATGGCTTGATTGGCGCTAAAGGCAGATCACTTACTTATCAAAACTTGCAGTATCTCGATACAAGTTTTTGGAACCTATTTGAGCGATATCGTATTTTTGTAATATTTGATGAAATTCATCACTGCGCAGGGTCGAACATTGATAATGCCAATGCATGGGGCGAACAGATAATATTAAACATTCAAGATAAAGCTAAATATACATTGGCGTTAACTGGAACACCTTGGCGCTCAGACGCTGCTCCTATTGTTCTTTCAACTTATATGCATCCTAGCAACAAAATATCATGTGATTATGTTTATGGGCTTGCTGAGGCCATTCAAGATGATGTTTGTCGTGTACCGCAAATAATTGCTGTGGATAACAATAATATATCTGTGGTTGATGACGAAGAAACCAAAACATTTAGCAGTTTTAAAGCGTTGCTCTCGCAGTCAATCATCCCTTATCAAGAGATTATTGAAAATGAAGCGGTTATTAATTACGTAATATCTTCTGCACAGATAAAACTATCTCAAATACGACTGGTTAACCCAAATGCTGCAGGGCTAGTTGTTGCTTCTTCGGTAGAACATGCTCACCAAATAGCTGTATTAATGAAAACGACCTTTAACGAAGACTCGGTAATTGTGACTTACAGGGAAAGTGAGCCAACGAGTATTATTCAAAATTTCAGGCACGCGAAGAGTAAATGGATAATTTCAGTGGGGATGATCAGCGAAGGGACTAACATCCCTCGATTACAGGTGTGTTGTCATCTAACGAATATTAAGACTGAGATGCACTTTAGACAGATTTTGGGGCGAATACTCAGAATGACTGGATCAAAGAACCAAGAAGCGGTTATGTATATGCCAGCAGAGCCTAAGTTATTGGAATACGCTTATCGGGTTAAACAAGATGTTCCGTTTGAAGCGGATGTGGTTAAGTTTGAGAAGATGAAGGCTGTGACTGTTGTTGAGGATAATGTGAAAGGTAAAACCGTTGATACGCTTACCTTCGACAAGGTTAGGCCTGCATCGTTTAAAAAAGAGCTGGTATTAAATGTGGTTGATCATGTTATTGAACGTGTTGATTATGAGCGTGTTAGTAACGTTACTGATGATCATTTTTTGACGAACTCTTATCAGAAAGTGGTGAATATATTTGGGCGATTTAAGCAAGAGACTATCGCTTTAGGGCTGAGTGAATTGAGGTAACAATGCTTGGTGTTGAGAAATTCAAACTTCGATAAATAAATCTTAAATATAGAATTGAATATTTATCTTGTTTTAATATCAAACTCCACCATACTTGTCAAATACCACCACATGACAAGTAGCATGTATTAAGGAGAATCTAATGACAGATAAAAAACAGTTAACATACCAAGATATTAATAAATTTAAATTAGCTTTAGAAAAAACAGGTAATTCTCAACAATTAGATTTCTTTACATTCATGCTTAATACAGGACTAAGGACTCTTGACGTATTAGAACTAAAATTTACTGATGTTGATTATAAATCAAATTCAATAACTATTAACCAAAGTAATAAGAATCCTTCATCTATAGCTTTGAACGAAGAATCCATGCAAGTACTTCGTCGATTACACGCTAAATATCCTAATGATATTTTTGTATTTCAATCAAGAAAAAGTCAGAACCAAAAAAATAAACCAGCATCTAGCATATCTAGACAAGTTGTAACGAAAGCATTTAAAACCGCTAGTGATAAGAGTTCATTACCTATAACTCCCAACGCTATAAGACATTATTATGCCACCCAACTATTTTTAAAGAGCGCAATTGAAAAAAGTGACCCTGAATTACTATCTCAACTTTTTGGACATCAATCGATGAATATGACGATGGATTATGTGAAGTTATCTAAAAGTGAGCATGAGTTATCACCTCAATTTATGGAAAATACACTGTGTAATACGACAAAGCATCATGTGAATAATTGCCATATGAAAAACAATGAATCACTTAAATGCCTTTTCGCGCCTAAAGCTGATATGACAAATAGAGAGCCTGAGATAATAGAGTATTTATTAAATGGAGGCTCATTAAGCGAAGATATTGACTTAGATGACATTTGCAAAAAATATGGTATTTCAGAAAGTGATTTAACGATTACTTTGAAAACAATTAAAGTTTTGGCAAAACCGGTGCGATCAGAAAAAGATCTTGGGGGGAATAATGAAAATATTTAAAACGGTCATTACACAAAAAGTTACGACTTTGGTTTGTGATGGATGTGGCTTAGAGGCAACTGCTGATGGTGACTATGAGTTTCAAGAGTTCATCTCTATTAGTCATCATTGCGGATATGGCTCAATTCATGATGATGGCAAAAAAATCGAGACTGATTTATGTCAGCAGTGTTTTGCTGATATGTGTGGCGATACTCTCAGAGTTACAGAAGAAACAGATAGCTTTACTGATGATAGCTGTGTCTTGTAAGTTTAATCTGCTTCGTAAAAATCTAGTGCTTATCTTATATGATAACCTTAAACACTTTGTTTTCATATTTGATAACCACTAGAATTCTGTTATCATATATGACAAACAACTTTTATGGATTATTATGAATAACAATGAAATTGAAAGTATTAAAATACAATCAAATAATCTGTATAAAGAAGTCTGTGATCCAACTTCTTTGATTTATATTAATCTCGAAGAAACAACTTTAAAAGCTATAGTTGATAAGTTTTTAGATACTAAAACAAGTAAAACAGATTTTAATGTATTAATTAATTTAATGGATTTTTGGGACAAAAAAACAAGCTTTATTTATGTCGAATCTTTTGATTTATTCCGATTAAAAACTGGTGTTGTTTTAACTAATGGGAACCTATCAAGAGCAATCAAAAGCCTAGAAGAAAAAGGCTTTATTATTAAAGTTGGTTATCATAATAAATTAGAATATTTATTTAATACCCCATTTCAATTACTAAAAGACAATTTTTGATGATTGTGTAGAGCATCATAAATAGTGCACTAATGCATTTTTTGCGCATTGTTGACGTTAGATGGATAATTACATCAGTTTTGCCACCCAATTACATCAGAACTGCCTGTCATTATCATCCCACATTGCCATCGAATGACATTTACGATGACCACTGAATAACATTAGGTTTGCCACTAAGAGATTAAGATAATTTTGTGCACTAAACGGAAGCTTCAAGTCACTAAATTAATACTTCGGCTTTTAGCCAATTGCTGACCTTAGCTTTTGAGTTTCTAACGACAGTTCAGAGTCTATAG
>OJAZ01000409.1_pt1 | contig 20851 bp, 14 predicted proteins | sample 1589851 | NCBI WGS metagenome assembly OJAZ01 (sample SAMN05416792, study PRJEB24817) | seawater metagenome | isolation source: Sea water | place: Canada:Atlantic | collected 2013-07 | reverse complement strand
AAGCCCTTTTAAACTCTCGCTGAGTCATCACTTATTAACGTGGAATGGTATTACTGCGTTTTTCTACCCCGCTATGATGTCTTACTTTTGACCGAATGCCCAATTTTTTTCAGCCAATAGCCTAAACATAAAACGACCAACAGCATCAACCAAGACCCCAGCACTACTCCAGACCAATGCCCTTGTTGCCAGAACACATTAAGGTAAATGCCTCCTGTACTGGCGCCAATATAATAAAAGGTTAAATAAAGAGAGGACGCGCTGGCCTTGCCCCCCTGCGCGTTCAAGCTCACCCAACTGCTTGCTGTGGAGTGCGTTAAAAAGAAACCAAAGGCATTAATAAGTAACCCTAGAATAATGGCATACAAAGAAGGCAGTAACGTTATCCCTGAGCCAAACATAATGATCACCGTACCGGCCATCATACAAACCGGTTGAGAAAAGCGCTTACCTAACTTACCTGAGATGGCGGATGCATATGTACCCGATAAATAGGTTAGAAACAGCATCCCGATGAACTGAGCGGATAGCTGATAAGGCGCATCTTTTAGCACAAAGGTAATAAAGCTGTACTGATTCACAAAAATAAAGAAGCTCAAGCCACCAATCAAGTAACTCAACAACAAGCGTTTATTCGCCAAATGCGCGCCCATTTGCCCTAGCATGGGTTTCAAACGTAAGGGTTTAGGCGAAAAGTGCACAGACGGAGGCAATAACCAAAAAAAGGCCATGGTTAACAACAAGCTTAACAAGGCCATGAATTCAAAAGTGCCTGCTAGGCCAAAGTTTTCCCCTAAAAAACCGCCCAATAATCGCCCGCCAATACCGCCAAGTGAATTACCGCTAATATAAATACCGACCGCTAACATCAGAGCATCAGCATTAAACTCATCACTCATGTAAGCCACGGCGATGGCTGGTAATCCAGCAAGAAAAAAGCCCTGCACAGCACGTAAAATCAGCAAACTCTGATAATCAATGGCAAAGGCCAGCATAAGGGTAGTTGCCGTTATGCCGCACATAGTGAACAGCATAATTCCCTTGCGACCCATCGCGTCAGACAGTGGGCCGTAAAACAGTAAAGACACCCCAAGCGTAAACGTCGTGATGGTAAAGCTGGCGCTTGATTGCAGCGCAGACACGGCAAAATGCTCGGCTATCATGGGTAGCAAAGGCTGGGTCACGTACAAATTGGCAAAAACCATGAACGAGCCTAAACACAAGGCTAACGTGGCACGCCAAAATGCGGAAGTATGAGGAGTAATCATGCTTGGTCACACGCTCTAAAGAAAATGGCTAGATACAGCTTCAAGACTGATTCACTTTTGATGTTCTCTTGCTCCACTCTTGATTCAAAAGCTGCTTCAATAAAATAAAAAAGCGACCTTAGCAAAGGCCAAAGTCGCTTACCAATAGCTTGAATTAATGGGGCACTAACGTAACGTCACCCAAAACGCGGCAAATACGTGAGCTACCAATCCCAGTACCCTTCAGTTACCCGCTAAAAGCTGTCTTGAGGGATACGCACCCAACCTTCCATCAATACTCGAGCACTGCGGCTCATTGATGCCTTTATCACAGACCACTGACCGTCGATTTGCTCTGCTGCAGCTCCGACTTTTAACGTGCCAGATGGATGACCAAAACGCACTTCATTTCGCTCGCCGCCTCCGGCAGCTAAATTCACCAAGGTGCCGGGTATAGCGGCGGCTGTACCAATGGCCACCGCGGCCGTGCCCATCATTGCGTGATGTAGTTTCCCCATCGACATAGCGCGCACTAGCACGTCAATATCGTTAAACGCGATAGCCTTTCCACTTGATGAAACATAAGGCGTTGGCGGCGCAACAAAAGCAACCTTAGGCGTATGTTGACGAGAGGCGGCTTGACTTATGTCACTGATTAACCCCATCTGCACAGCACCTTGGGCGCGAATAGTTTCAAATTTGGTCAATGCCGCAGGATCGCCATTAATGACATCTTGCAACTCTGTACCCTTGTAGCCGATATCTGCCGCATTCACGAAAATAGTCGGTATACCTGCGTTGATTAAGGTCGCTTGCAAGTTTGACAGGCCAATGGCGGCAAGCTCTGGTGAGTCAAGGGTATCCACGATATTGCCCGTAGGAAACATACCACTTGGGCCTTGTGCGCTTGCATCACCGTCATCGGCAGGATGCATAAAATCGATCAGCACCTCAGCGGCAGGAAACGTCACCCCGTCTAACTCAAAATCTCCGGTTTCTTGCACTTCACCATCCGTGATCGGCACATGAGCAATGATGGTTTTTTGAATATTTTGTTGCCAAATACGCACTTCAGCGATGCCGTTATACGGAATTCGACTGGCCTTGACCAAACCGTTAGTAATGGCAAATGAGCCTACAGCCGCGGTTAAATTACCGCAATTGCCGCTCCAGTCCACAAAGGCTTTATCAATGGCGACCTGACCAAACAAATAATTCACATCATGGTCGTCTTTATCGCTTTTCGACAAAATCACAGTTTTGCTGGTGCTCGAGGTTGCTCCGCCCATTCCGTCAGTTTGTTTAGCGTAAGGATCTGGGCTGCCAATCACCCGTAACAATAAATTGTCACGCGCTGGGCCTGGTTTTTGCGCCAATTCTGGTAAGTCACTCAGTGCGAAGAACACCCCTTTACTGGTGCCTCCGCGCATGTAGGTTGCCGGTATTCTTATTTGAGGCCGGTGCAGTTTATGTTGAGAGCTCATATTAGCCTACCGTTGCTTCAAGAAAGTCTTGTGCGAAGCGCTGCAAAACACCGCCCGCTTCATAAATTGATGATTCTTCTTGGGTATCGATACGACACTTCACAGGCACACTCACCTGCTCGCCGTTTTTACGGGTTATGTTCAAGGTCATTTTCGCCCCTGGCTTGCGCTCACCAAGCACATCATAGGTTTCGCTACCGTCAATGTGGTAAGTATGGCGATTGTCTCCGGGCATAAATTCCAGTGGCAAAACGCCCATACCAATCAGGTTTGTGCGGTGTATACGCTCAAACCCTTCAGCCACAATCACCTCGACCCCAGCTAAGCGTACACCTTTTGCAGCCCAGTCACGTGACGAACCTTGGCCATAGTCTGCACCGGCCACAATAATCAATGGCTGCTTGCGCTGCATATAAGTTTCAATGGCTTCCCACATACGCATCTCAGTGCCCTGCGGCTCTAGGCGTGTCAAAGAGCCTTGTTTAACCTTGCGTTGCCCGTCAGCGGTGACTTCTTGCACCATTTCATTAAACAGTTTCGGGTTAGCAAAGGTGGCTCGCTGCGCCGTTAAATGGTCGCCCCTATGAGTCGCGTAAGAGTTAAAGTCTTCTTCTGGTAAGCCCATTTTATGCAAATACGCGCCTGCAGCACTATTGAGCTGAATGGCGTTTGACGGCGATAAATGGTCCGTGGTGATGTTGTCACCTAATACCGCTAATGGGCGCATGCCTGACAAACTGCGCTCGCCAGCCAATGCCCCTTCCCAATAGGGTGGGCGGCGAATATAGGTACTTTGCGCTCGCCAATCGTACTGAGGATTAATGTGCGCACCGTATTCAACTTTTAAATCGAACATAGGCTCGTACACTTTACGGAACTGCTCTGGCTTAACGCTGGCTTTGACTACCGCGTCAATTTCTTCATCGGTTGGCCAAATGTCTTTTAAGGTAACCGGATTGCCGTCTTGGTCATGACCTAGAATATCGCGCTCAATATCGAAACGAATGGTGCCGGCAATCGCGTACGCGACCACTAAAGGCGGCGAAGCTAGAAACGCTTGATTAGCATGAGGGTGAATACGCCCATCAAAGTTACGGTTACCCGATAACACAGCTGTGGTGTATAAATCGCGATCGGTAATTTCTTGTTGAATGGCTGGGTCAAGAGCTCCACTCATGCCATTACACGAGGTACAAGCAAACGCCACTACGCCAAAGCCAAGCTGTTCCAGTTCAGGCAATAGCTCTGCGTCTTCTAAGTAAAGCTGAACCGCTTTTGAACCAGGAGCCAATGAGCTTTTCACCCAAGGCTTACGTGTTAACCCTAGCTTGTTGGCATTGCGCGCAATTAAGCCCGCCGCCACCATGTTGCGCGGGTTACTGGTATTAGTACAACTGGTAATTGCAGCGATGATCACAGCGCCATCGGGCATTTTGCCTTCTTCGTTTTCAATTACCCCACTGATACCGCGCTGAGCTAACTCGCTGGTTGGCACGCGGCTATGAGGGTTTGACGGCCCAGCAATGTTGCGTCCAATCGTCGATAAATCAAATTTAAGCACTCGCTCGTACTCAGCCATTTCTAGGCTGTCGGCCCACAAGCCGGTATGTTTGGCGTAGGTCTCAACCAATTTAACTTGTTCGTCGTCACGCCCTGTCAGCGTTAAGTAATCAATTGTTTGCTGATCGATATAGAACATGGCCGCTGTTGCGCCGTATTCTGGGGTCATATTCGAAATGGTTGCCCGATCCCCTAAGGTCAAATGCTTGGTGCCTTCCCCGTAAAACTCTAAATACGACGACACCACTTTTTCTTTTCGTAAAAATTCCGTTAAGGCCAGCACCACGTCTGTGGCGGTGATCCCCGCTTGCGGGCGCCCAGTAAGTTCAACACCAATGATATCTGGCAGACGCATATAGGATGCACGCCCAAGCATGACGCTTTCTGCTTCTAAGCCGCCTACGCCAATAGAAATAACGCCCAAGGCGTCAACCATAGGTGTATGGCTGTCAGTGCCCACTAGCGTATCAGGAAAGGCAACACCGTTGAGTTTTTGCACCACTGGTGACATGCGCTCTAAGTTGATTTGGTGCAATATCCCGTTACCCGATGGAATAACATCAACGTTTTTAAACGAGGTTTTAGTCCACTGAATAAAGTGAAAACGGTCTTCGTTACGTCTGTCTTCAATGGCGCGGTTTTTCTCAAATGCGTCTTTATCATAGCCGCCATGTTCGACTGCTAACGAGTGATCCACAACTAGCTGCGTTGGCACCACAGGGTTCACTTTAGACGGGTCGCCGCCCTTTTCAGCGATGGCATCACGCAGGCCAGCCAAATCGACCAATGCCGTTTGGCCGAGGATATCGTGGCACACCACCCGTGCTGGAAACCACGGAAAGTCCAAGTCACGTTTACGGTCAATCAGCTGTTTTAGTGAATCTGTTAAATGTTCTGGCTCACAGCGCCTAACCAAGTTTTCAGCCAATACTTTTGAGGTATAAGGTAATTTGGCGTAAGCGCCTGGGGTAATGGCATCAACAGCAGCTTGGGTGTCGAAATAATCAAGCTTGGAGCCAGGAAGAGGTTTACGGTAATCAGTATTCATAGCGGTCCTTAAATACGAGAGTAACAACGCGCCAGTCATAACCTGTTTGATAGAGAGAAATGCAGATACTGGCGAAAATAGTAAGCCAACCAAACACAGACGAATGCCTTAGCGCTCGCCTGTGTTTGTTACAGCTTAGCGCTGACTAATAGGTGACACTTTTCGTGGCTCAGGCCCAACATAATCCGCACTTGGGCGAATAATACGGTTGTTGCTGCGCTGTTCCATTACATGTGCAGCCCAGCCCGTTAAGCGTGAACATACGAAAATGGGGGTGAACAATTTAGTCGGTATCCCCATAAAGTGATAGGCAGATGCATGGAAGAAGTCAGCATTACAGAACAGTTTTTTGGTGTCCCACATAAATTCTTCACAGGCGACTGAAATATCATACAAAGACGTATCGCCATTTTCTTCGGCAAGTTTCTCAGACCACCGTTTGATGATCACGTTACGCGGGTCAGACTCGCGATAAATAGCGTGGCCAAAGCCCATGATTTTTTCTTTGCGTTCAAGCATTCCTGCCATTTGCGTTTTGGCATCTTGCGGTGAACTGAATTTTTGGATCATGTCCATCGCTGCTTCGTTCGCACCACCGTGCAATGGGCCGCGCAGCGAACCGATTGCGCCGGTAATACAAGAGAACATATCAGACAAGGTTGAAGCACATACCCGTGCAGTAAAGGTAGATGCGTTAAATTCGTGCTCTGCGTATAAAATTAGCGAAACATCCATCACTTTGCGGTGCTGCTCTGACGGTGTTTTGCCGTGTAAGAGCGCTAAAAAGTGCCCGCCGAGTGAATCTTCATCTGTGGTGCAATCAATCTCAACACCCTCATGGCTATAGCGATACCAGTAACACATGATTGCCGGAAAGGCCGCCAATAAACGATTCGCCGCTTGATGCTGCTGAGAAAAATCTACTTCAGGTTCAATATTCCCTAGGAACGAACAGCCCGTGCGCATCACATCCATTGGGTGCGCGTCTTTTGGAATAAGTTTTAGTACGTTTTTTAACGCTTGCGGTAAGTCGCGCTGTTTATGCAGTGTCGCTTTGTACTCGTCTAATTGGCCTTGATTGGGCAATTCACCGTTAAACAGCAAATACGCGACTTCTTCAAATGTGGCGTTATCGGCTAAATCTGATACATCATACCCTGCGTAGGTTAACCCTGAGCCTGATTTGCCCACGGTACATAAAGCCGTCTCGCCTGCACTTTGGCCACGTAAACCTGCACCACTTAATTTCTTATCTACCATAACTTGTTCCTCAATACGTTTTCGTTAACGTTTTTGGCGTATTTATTAAAACGTCAAGCATTGTTCATTGGCACCCCGCTCTATTTCATTAGCGCAGGGCGATTTAAGTAATTACTTGTTTTTACCTTGGGCAAAAAGGTTGTCGAGTTTTTGCTCGTACTCGTGGTAATCCAGATAATCGTACAGCTCCATGCGGGTTTGCATGGTATCGACGACAGAGGTTTGATCGCCCCGCTCTAAAATGACGTTGTAGACATTTTCTGCCGCCTTGTTCATGGCACGAAATGCGCTTAATGGGTAAAGCACCATAGCAGCGCCCCACTCGCCTAACACTTTTTTGTTCCATAATTCGGTTTGGCCGAACTCAGTAATATTGGCCAAAATCGGCACGTCTAAGGCTTCAGCAAACGCGCGGTAATGCTCTTCTGTTTTAATGGCTTCAGCGAAAATACCGTCAGCGCCGGCAGCAACGTATGCTTTAGCACGCTCAATAGCCGCGTCGAGCCCCTCTTGAGCGAATGAGTCAGTACGCGCCATAATGAAAAAGTCTGGGTCGGTACGCGCGTCAACCGCCGCTTTGATACGGTCGACCATTTCATCTAACGGTACGATTTCTTTGTTTGGACGATGACCACAGCGCTTTTGGGCCACTTGGTCTTCAATGTGCACTGCAGCAGCACCGGCCTTTTCCATATCACGGATGGTTTTAGCAATGTTAAATGCACCGCCCCAACCTGTGTCGATATCCACTAAAAGGGGTAAATCACAGGCTGAGGTAATGCGCTGCACATCAACAATCACGTCATTGAGTGACGTCATGCCTAAATCTGGCAGACCGTAAGATGCATTCGCCACACCGCCGCCGGATAAGTAAATGGCTTTATGTCCAATCTTCTTAGCCATCATGGCGGAATACGCGTTGATCGCACCAACGATTTGCAACGGCTTATTATCCGCTAACGCTTGACGAAATTTTTGACCTGGGCTCATGTTACTTGCTCCTTAAGGTAGTTATATGGCAATGAGGTGAGCATTCACCCCAGTACATTCATTAAAGGGTTAATTGATGACAGCGACATGACGCCACCGCTAACCCTGCTCTGGCGCTAATTTGCGCTGAATATTATTTTTCGAATATAAAATATGCCGGCGCATGAGCATTTCAGCTAATTCTCCGTCACGATTCGAAATAGCTTGAACAATATGTTTATGCTCATCAAACGCGGTGCTTACGCGAGGGCCTGACATGCCTAACTGCACACGATACATGCGCACTAGGTGATAAATACCGTTGACGAGCATAGCGATAAGATGATTATTTTTACTGCCTAAAATAATGCGGTAATGAAAGTCCACATCCCCTGCTTCTTGATAATAAGAGCCATGATTTTTCACGTCTTGGGAGTGCACATTCAGCAGACCATTTAAGTCGGCTATCTCGTCGTCTGTCATGTTTTGCGCCGCAAGTCTTGCAGCCATGCCTTCAAGGGACTCTCGAACTTGGTATAGATCCACCAGCCCTTCTGCTGATAAAGACACCACCCGGGCCCCCACATTGGCTTTGCGCTCAACGATATGGCACGCCTCTAAGCGGTTTATCGCCTCACGAATAACCGCTCGGCTTACACCATACTTTGTCGACAATTCGGTTTCGCTTAATTTTGAACCGGCTAGCACCACACCTTCAACGATGTCTTTTCGCAGCTGAAAAAAGGTTTTATCAGCTGCAGTAATAGGTTGTTCGGTTAGGTTTTGCATGGACGTAGCTGAGTTCCCGACAATTTAACGTGTTTTTTAGCGAATGTGAGAAGGATTTACGCTGAACTGAAAATCGCTCAACAACCTAATGTTGTCGACAATATAGCAAAGTTGTTTGGTTTTTCAAGAGGGAATGGCGGGAATTGTCGACAATTCTCTCTTTTTTCAACCTTGCGGTTGTTTATGCGCTTTGCTTACTTTATGAGCTGTGCTCACTTATGGTCTTTGACCACCTATGCACTGCGTGCACTGAGCACAGCTTCGCTGCTTACTTATGGCCTACGGCCACTATGCGCTGCGCTTATCTTATGAGCTACGCTCACAGAGCACAGCTTCGCTGCTTATGCGCTACGCTTATCGTCATCCATGACGAGTATGACTCTCGTCCCTACGAGCCAGTAACTTCTTTTCAACAGCCAAAAGAAGTCACCAAGAAAGGCCGACCTCCAACCAATTTTTTGATCCATATTTTTATTCGTCTTCAATGTCATAGCGGCGAAAGGAAACATCCATGTAAAGCACTTCGCCTTGTCCAGACGTCCCTGTCTGGACATCTGACAAGCCGAATAAAAAGATGGAAAATTGGAGTCGTAAAGAAGCCAAAAGCAGCGACTTCGTCGCCAAAAAAGTTGAATCGAGAAACAGGTGGTTCGTAGGTAGATTTACTGCATATTCATCAACAATTCCGGTAAACAGCAAGATCTTGGATGTTTTCCGTATTTCTACAAAAGCGTGTTTAAGATAATGGAAAAAATTTAACCTGTACAACAAGTTACGGTGTATGCTAAAAACGACATAAAGGGAAAGGCGGAAAAATGCCGTGATTAAATGCGGAACTTTTCCAGCTATTAATATTGTTAAGCCTCATATATAAGGATATTCACATGAAACTATCTGCTTTACTTATTTCAAATTTTAAAGGTATCAACGATGAAATTAAAATACTTATCGACAATATTGTTGTATTAGTAGGCCCAAATAATAGTTGTAAATCTACAATACTTGATGCTTATGAAGCGTATGTTTCTATGGGAAGTTCGCTTAGTATTGACCATTTTCATGGGCGAAGTGATAAAAATCCTATCATAATCACAGGTGTATTTAATGACGTGACGCAAGACGATATTGATACATTAGGACAAGAATGGTACTTGAAAAATGATCCAGAGTTCGGTGATTGTGTAAAATTCCAAATCCGCTGGGAAGTTCCAGACGAAAGCGGCGTTAAATATAGTTTTAGCAATAAAACAAATGACTGGAAGAAAGGTGGTGCAGGTGGCTGGAACACTATATTACAAAGTCGATTGCCAACACCAATTCGATTAAACCCTAATGATGGTTATGATGCGTTAGAAAAAGTAGTAAAAGACTTGGCATCAAAAAATGCAGCCAAAAAATTGAAAGACGATAAAAGCAAGGTTGCTGGAATTGTTGCTGAAATTGAAAAGCTCGCGAAGGAAGTAGATAAAGAATTATCAGGGAGTATTGGGCAGCTGAGCAGTAAGATAGAGGTAGAATTAAATAAGCTATTTCAAGGTTCCTCTGTAAGTTTTGAAACTGGAGTTGGTAAGTTTAAAGCAGAAGATGCCATTAAGGATGGAAGCAAATTCTTTATTAAGTCCAGTAATCATCAATCGTCGCTTGAACATCAAGGTACGGGCATAAAAAGAGCATTTCTATGGTCAGCGATAAATGCTCTGTGTAGTGAGGGAATGTTTAAGAAAGGATCAAAAGTAATTAAAAACGAAACGCCCAAGGTGCTATTGATTGATGAACCAGAAATAAATCTCCATCCATCCATTATTAGAGCTGCTCGAAAAGCAATTTATGCCTTAGCTGATATGGCTGGCTGGCAAGTTATTTGTACTACACACTCACCAGTATTTATTGATTTAACACAAGATCACACCACGCTTATCAAGGTGTCCAATTCCCAGAAAGGTGTTTATTACTTTCAGACAGATAGAGCACATTTCACTCCAGATGAAAGGGATAATCTTAAAATGTTAAATCGCTGCTGCCCAACAGTGAATGAGTTCTTTTTCTATCCAAACTCAATTCTTGTTGAAGGCGACACTGAATATTTGGCATATCAGTACATTATTGAAAAGAGTGGAATTGAAGGCAGTTATTGTGTAATTAACTGCCGAGGAAAGGCTAATATTCCTACATTCATAAAGATATTCAATCAATTTAATGCGAACGCCATCGCGGTTCATGATTTAGATACCAAGCTTAGAAAAGATGGAGCAGCTAATGGCATGTGGACCATTAATTTAAATATTCGAACGCTTGCGGATACAACTGGTGGTCGTGTTCAAACAGTAGTTCATAATCCTGATTTTGAAGGTCATTATTTGAACGAATCACCTGTAAAAGATAAACCCTATAATCTTTTTACTCATCTTACAGCGCCAGACTTTGAAACAAATGCTAAATATAAAAATCTACGCGAATCGCTTACCGAAATGATAAATGGTAATCATAAAGGCTTGTATTTAACACATGCTGAACTAGATGCAATGGCTTAACAAGGCGCTGCACTCGAATAAATTACTCGCTTCGCTCCCAATTTACTGGTGAGCGCGGCGTTATGTGATTCTAGAAGGGGGAGTTAACAAGACACACATGTTAATTCCTTTAAAACCTTAAGAGAAGATACGAAGACACCCATGTTAATTCATTTCGAATCGACACTCGACGACCCTACTTTCTAAGCGGTGTAGCCATTGCTTTTGGCGAGAATTAACAAGACACCCATGTTTATTCATTTCGAATCGACACTCGACGACACTGCTTTTTTAGCGGCGTAGCCCTTGCTTTTGGCGACTTTGTCGCTGCTTTTTCTACCGAATCAAGTCACCCCGGAAATTAACAAGACACCCATGTTTATTCATTTCGAATCGACACTCGACAACACTGCTTTTTTATCGGCGTAGCCATTGCTTTTGGCGACTTTGTCGCTGCTTTTTCTACCAACTCAAGTCACCCGAGCATCTTGGGCGAGACGCGCAACCGACCAACAGAAGATACGAACAATTAACAAGGCACCCATGTTAAAAATGTTCGTAATTAAATTATCTGAGAATCAATCACTAGTGGTTTTCAAAAGAAGGGTATGACAAGTCGCCAATTTGAGCGGGAAAGTTTGAGTCGCGAGAAGATACGAAGACACCCATGTTAAAAATGTTCGTTGTTAGATTGTCGGTGAATGAAGCTGTTACAACTCATTTATATCCCTCCTTGCCTACTATACGCGAATTGCGTACACTTTAATGATGAAGTGTATATTCGTAGAATCAAAAATATTTGAGAAATATCGAGATGACTACCTCAGTGATGAAGAGTTTAGGCTCTTTCAGGCTGAGCTAATGTCAGACCCCAAGCAGGGGGATGTCATTCAAGGTACAGGTGGTTTGCGCAAGCTTCGAGTTGCAAGTAAGGGTAAAGGTAAGCGTGGTGGTTCACGTGTCATTTATTACTTTTTTGATCAAAAACGACGCTTCTATTTGCTCACTATTTATGGGAAGAGTGAAATGTCAGATTTAACCGCAGATCAAAAGAACAAATTAAAGACTTTTATGGAGGTATGGCGCAATGAGCAATCGTGATTTATTTACAGAATTAAGCTCGGCTCTTGTTGAAGCAAAAGAACATTCAGAGGGGAAGCTTACTCTTAAAACACATCAAGTTAAGGATCTAAGTGAACTTGATATTTCACCTAGTGAAATTGTACATATTCGAGAAAAATTGAATATGTCTCGCGGTGTGTTTGCAAGTTTGCTTCATACATCTTCTCGTACTTTAGAGAACTGGGAGCAAGGACGCAGTGCTCCAAATGGACAGGCAATTACTCTTTTGAAATTAGTACAACGTCATCCGGAAACTCTCGCACACATAGCAGAGCTATAATCGGGTAGCCAGAGATCTCTAACCTCCTGCCCCCACAACGGCCTGCACCAAATGGCTTTGACCACTATGCGCTGCGCTTATGGCATCCATGCCTATTTTCAAACCGCGTCCCGCGGCTCGAGTAACTCTTTCTTCAACAGCTGAATTAACGAGACACCCATGTTAAAAATGTTCGTAATTAAATTATCTGAGAATCAATCATTCGTGACTTTTAAAAGAAAGATATGACAAGTCGCCAATTTGAGCGGGAAAGTTTGAGTCGCGAGAAAAGCTAAAGCAGCGTCTTAGCCAACTGGTTTCACTTCCAGCGTGGTCAACTATACTCATTCAACGCTCAAGTTGGGCGCTCCAGTGTTTTAATTCTAAGACTAATTGGAGAAACAGATGGAATTGCTAGTTATAGCGTTAGTAACGATAGTATTTTTAGCTAGGGCAAATGGATTCTTGCAAAAAGAGTAGTCATTTTCTTACCTAATACATTCAGAACATATTTTTATTGCGATTAGTTGTTGTAGCTCTGCAATTGGAATAATTAAAATACGATAACTAACTTCCATTAAACCTATCCAACATGGTGAACTAAATTGCAAAAGCAATTCTGCCATTTTGGACGACCGATCACTGGGTTCTACTGCGATTTATCGGAAGTCATTAGGCTAGTGACAGCTTTTTTTTTAAAGGACGAGGAAAAAATAATGGCTAAAATACAAATATCGTGGGACTTAATAATCGAAAGTTTTAGTGAGCGTGGTGAAGACGAGGTATCGCTGCAATTTGCAATGGTTACTGCTTTTGGAGGGGACGTTCGATTGGACCCTTATACCACTGGTAATCTATTTCCCTCTAGATTCCGTAGAGGGCTAATTTTGCCGCCAGACTCAACTGATGATGACGGTCGAAGGATCCGGGCGCAAGGCATGTTTGTTGTGCCCGCGAATGTGCCTACCATCAGAAACCCCTTTCTTGGCTTTGTTGCACGTGCAGTCGAGCAAGACAGCTCAACTGATGACAATAGAGAGCAAGATAACGAGCGTTTTTATAATGCTGTTGAATCTAGTGCTCAGCAAATTTTTTCTGCTGGAAATGTACCTTCAGCAACCGATCTTTGGTCAGTGGGAAATAGTGCGAATTTAACCGATAGTGGTTGGTTTATATTTGACCCAGATGACGACGATAAAGTAAGTACATCAGCAAGAGTATTTCCCACATTTGGAAGTCGATTGCGCGAAGCTTTGGTTGCTGAGCCTACTATTGGTTTGGGTGGACATAGATTGCCGGGCCCTAACGAGTCATTCAGTGTTACGTTTGTTGGTTCTGGAAATTCCGCTGGGGCGCAATATCAGGTAAATATATCCATTCATCTGGTGACTAACGGTGGGCCGTCGTCTTCGCAGTCGTGGTACTAAAAGCATGCCCGTTTTATCTAAAGGCTCTGAATTAGTAGCAAGTTTATTTTTGTTGCGCTTTATATAAAGCAAATGTACATAGCGACTTAAAACTTGATGTTACTTGGTATGGGGCGCTCTATATGATTATTTCCCTGCCCTCACGTATGTCAAATATGAAGGTTGTCAGTTGGCAACCTTGCCTTTTGCATGAACTCAAAAGCTAGCCTTGGCGTTTTCAGTTTCTTAAGTTTTTACACCGTACTTTTCTGCACGTTATTGTTAGATTAATTTAATAATAGTTTGCGAAAGCACGCATGCTTGCCCGATCCTTTCATAGGTAAATAAACCAACCCTTACAATGTTTTCTGTGCTGTGTAACAATCAGATATGTAGAGCCTAGAGAGTGTTTCCTCTGGGCTGTTTTGAATGTACTGGCCTTCTAAGGTCATTGATTACTAAAGGAGATTTTTTGCTATGGATGAAGTATTAGGCAGTTTCGGACTCGTAGGGATCATGGTGTATGTAGCATTCATTATATTGTGGCTCTTGGTACCTGTGTTTATCTTTCTTATATCACGACGTGTTACAGAGATGCGTGATGTTGTACGAGACTCGCAATTAGAGATAATGGAACTCAATGCGAACATTAAGTACATCAAACAAAAATATAGCGATGAAGAATAAGAACGAGTTCAGAGCGTAAATAAAGCAGCTCCCGTTGATTTCTTATGCACGAGATTTGCGGAGTAGCCAAACAGGCTCTTGTCATCCGCTCAGTCGTCAAGTCGCTATTTAAATACCCTACGTTTACATCGCTAGTGCGCTTTGCTTTCACCTCAGTGAATGTACTGCATTGTTGTCGCTTCTATTAATTCTACTTATTTATCATGTATTCCCCTTGGCTGTTAATCCCCCCTTTTTTGCTGTTCATCATTGCTGCCCGTCGTTGCTTCCTCTGTGCTAACAGCTTGTGTCATTTTTGATGCGATGCAATAGCTGGTTTCGCGTTTACCTTTTGAAAATTGAACAAAATAGCGCCTCTTATCGTTACATAATTAACAAATTAAATGTATCATGTTAACAATTAACCAATAAAGGTAACTAAAATGCTACGAGTTAAGTTGCGCTACTTCATTCCTGCTGCAGTGCTATTGTTCAACGTTTTTGCCAGTGCTTCGCAGGCTAAAGACCAACCCAATATTCTTTGGATCATCACAGACGATCAGCGCCCTGATTCGATACAAGCCTATAACCGTGCCACCCGAGGCACAGATGAAGGCGAGTTGGGTTTTGTGCTTTCGCCGAACATAGATCAACTCGCTAACGAGGGGGTGATGTTTACCAACGCCTATAACAATTCTCCCACATGTGGACCATCAAGAACGTCTATGCATACTGGTCGGTATCCGTTTAGAAATGGAAAGTACGCATGGGAGCATACCCACCAAGAAGCGGACTTTGTGCGCCCCGCAGTTTCCCAGCAGCTTCGAAGCGCGGGCTACAGTACGGCTATTATAGGGAAAACACATCACGGAATTAGTGAGGCGTTAAATCAAAAGAGTCATATTTTTGATCTGGAAATTGAGTTCAACCGTGATTTGTTATTGCATGGTTTTGGCGGCTGGTACTCCAGTGGCTCTCATGGGTTAGAAGATGCAGTATTAAAGCGCAGAGATTCCTTCGAAAAGGTTTTTTACCCTGATGGTCAAAGCAAGGAATTCGTTTTATCCAAAAAAGATCGACAGTTAAATGAACAAGAACAGTCGATAAAGCAAGGCGTAGAGCAAGAGTTTGACGTTTTACGCGCATACACTCGTATCAATACTGGTTTAATACTCGGTGGGGTTAACCCCCAACCGGCGGGTAAAACCGTGGATGGCTATATTGTTAAAGAGTTTGAGAATTATTTAAGCAACAGTGGTAAGCAGTACCAGAGTTTCTCGGGGCGTCAGGTTAGTGGCCCAGATAAAAACAAGCCGACCTTTGTTAATCTTGGTTTTCACCTACCCCACACGCCTGTCTTACCGCCGAAATCGTTCCGTGATCAGTTTAAAGATCGCGATTACACACTACCTAAGTTTGACACCCAAGAGCTAGGCACGTTTACCACTCAACAATTACAGATTTATAATGAAGCGAAGTCCGACGGCATGACCAAGGAAGACCAATTGCAGGCTATTCGTGATTACTACGCATTTACTGCATACGGCGATGCCCTTATCGGGGAAGCGGTTGACGCTTTCAAAGCCCATTCAGCTAAGCAAGGTCGTGAATATGTTATCGTGCTAACTGTTGGTGATCACGGCTGGCACCTTGGGCAACAAGGTATCATGGGTAAATTTGGCTCTTGGCAAGCATCATTAAACGGCGCAGCTATTGTTGTTTCGTCAGATAAGAAAACATACCCACCAGGTAAAATCGTCACAGATCTTGTTGAATACGTAGATTTTGCGCCGACTCTGATGGAAGCAGCCCAAATCAATACGCAAGAAGCGCAATATGAGTACTTAGATGGCGTTGACTTAGCCAAAGTTGCCAATGGTGAAACGCCCGAGCGAGACTATATTCTCGGTGAAATGAATCTAGTCTGTGGTTATCGAGCTTATCTGCGCACGGACGATTTCGCGTTTTCCATGCGTACTCGGGATAAACGTACCACAGCGCGCGTGCCAGATTTAAACGAAGACATAACCTGGGCACTGACGACAAGCCCATTAAATGCGGAAATGGCGTTATATGATTTGCGCGTTGATCCAAAAGAGAGAAAAAACGTTGCTTACACGGTGGAGTATATCGCGTTAGCGGAATGGTTCCGTAGCAAGCTAGGAAATATCGTATTAGGTGACGGCCGAGTGGAAATGGATTGGTCGACAAAAAATGCCTACAACGTGAGCCAATTTGCCTCAGGGGCCGATGATAAAAAAATCGACATCCCAGCCAACATCATTCCAAAAGACGGTGTGAGTGACCCTCAACGCTTTAACTTATAGCATCTGCCCTTTGCTGGGCAGGCTCCCTGCTCAGCGTACCAAGGTTCTCGCCCCCCAAGCGACAAAATTATTACGAAAATGTTAAATGAAGCATATTTACAGCACCTCATTAGCCCACGTAGCAGCTGAGCCGAATGGAATAAACCCACTCTTAACTGGCCATATATTCCAAATAAAAACATGCCTAGATGAATAAATTTTTATAAAAATTGCGCATTTCAAAAGACCAGAATTATCTGGCTGCATCTCGCGCGCTCTCTTGCAGCGCTATCTGTAGCAGCATTTGTCGTCAAATAAATTAACCACACACGCTTAAGTTCATTAACATTTATTTAATATTTTGTTGACAATTAACATTAAACCTACGAACATATTTATCGTTGACAATTTATTTACAATTAAGCTGGTGGAACATCACATGAAAGCCAATAGACTCAGTAAAATCGCTATCGCCGTTGCTACAGGGTTGTTATGCAGCACCGTTAATGCTCAAGAAACAGAGCAAGAACCTCAGGCTGTTGAGGTCATTCAAGTAAAAGGTATCCGTGGTTCGTTAACCTCTGCGATGGATATAAAGCGTGATGCTTCGGGCGTCGTTGACGCCATATCTGCTGAAGACATCGGAAAATTCCCCGATACAAACCTAGCTGAATCACTGCAACGTGTGACGGGTGTTTCCATCGACCGAACCAACAATGAAGGTAACCAAGTGACTGTGCGGGGTTTCGGGCCAAGCTTTAACCTAGTCACCTTAAACAACCGCCAAATGCCAAACTCTTCTGCGCTTGCAGGTGCCGGTATATCCCGTAGTTTTAACTTCCGTGAAATTGCCGCCGAGAGTGTCTCCGGTGTCGAGGTATATAAAACAGGGCGAGCCAACGTCAGCTCTGGCGGGATCGGTGCCACGATCAATATTAAAACAGCCCGTCCCTTTGAAATGGAAGAGTTTGTTGCCGCTTGGAGTGCAAAAGGCGTAATGGACACCAGTGTGACAATAGGTGACGACATTACCCCTGAAGTAGCTGGGATGATCAGCAAAACCTTTAACGATAGAAAATTCGGTGTGCTTGCATCAGTTTCTTATTCAGAGCGTGACAGCCATATAGACCGAATTGGCACCCAAGGCTGGGGCCGTGGCTACCCAGGGCAAGCTAACCCTGACACCAGTGCTATTGATGCAGATAAAAACCCAACACTGGCAACGTGGCGAACACCTACCGTAGATTTAGACGATGCGAATTACAGTCGTGACCGTTTGAACGGCCAGCTTGTGCTGCAATTTGCCCCCACTGACACACTGACTGCGACGCTGGATTATGTTATTTCACGCTTAGAAGAAAACGGCAAAATGAACCGAATGAGCTTTTGGTTCGATAATGTTGAAGAGGGTGCAGCTGATGTCAATGGTACTATTATTAACCCTAGTAGAAGCAACGACGAACTGAACTTCTGGGCTTGGGAATATAACTTTGAAACAGAAAATGACTCCATCGGTGCTAATTTTGAATGGCAAGCAACAGATGCACTTAATTTCACCTTGGACTTACATGACTCTACATCTCATGCCAACCCGGGGGCGCTTCCTGCCGAGCGTTTAGCAAACTTAAAAAATCCATTTGGTTCATTAGCTCCGGTGCATATCAGTGCTGATTTTAGCGGCGATACCCCTACCGCCTTCTATGATGACAGTGCACTTGAAGGCGGTGCGTATGCCCCCGAAAATATCGAGGGCGACTTATATCAAGAACGTGGCTATGAAATCGAAAACAACATTCAGCAGATTCAATTTAGTGGTGAATGGAAAAACATGAGTGACGGTGCGCTTGATAGCGTACACTTTGGATTCGCGCATACTAAGTATGACGTAGACACAGGAAATATTTACAGCGCTAACTTTGCTCTTGGAAATGGAGCGCTGAACACCGATGACCTAGCATTTGAATTGCAGCCTGGTGGCGTGGGTTACGAGTACTTACCCGTCTATAGCGCCAATCAGTTTCTTGATTTAGTCAAAGAGCAAGGCCTGTATAACGAAGCTGATATTCAAAAGAACGGTATCTCAGAAGAAACCACAGCAGCGTTTGCATCGTTCGACTTTATAACCGAGTTTAATGATATGCCGGTCAACGCCAACTTTGGTCTTCGCTACGAAGAAACCGATGTTGAATCCTACTCGGTTCTACGACCCGTTATCGGCTTTAACTGGATAACGCCGATTCAGTTATCACAAATTCTTGCCGACGAAGAAGTATCAGAAACGTTAGAGGGCGCTTACGAGCATTTCTTACCGAATCTTGATATAAGTTTGGGGATCACTGACGAATTAACAGCAAGATTCTCTTACAGTGTCACTGTGGCTCGCAGCAGTATCGGGGCTATGTTCCCATCGACCAGTATTGACCTACACCGCTCTGGCGGTCCGTTTCGCGCCTCACAGGGCAACCCAAACCTGTTGCCTTATGAATCGGAAAACTTTGATCTATCTTTAGAATACTATTATGACGAAGGTAGCTATGTGTCAGTCGGCCATTTCCGTAAACAAGTGGATAACTTTATCGCCACAGGGCAAACAGAGAGCGAAATAATTAGCCCTGCTGGTCCGCTTACCGACCCAAGCGTTAACCCGCGAGGAAATTGCCCTGAAGGCTCAGATCAAAATCCAGTTGATGCGTGCGTTTCCATCGCCAGTGATCCAGTGATCATTTGGGAAATCACTTCACCGCAAAACCTCAATGAAACACGAGTATATGGCTGGGAGTTTAATGTACAGCATCTATTCGGTGACACAGGTTTTGGCGGCGTGGTGAACTACACTATGGTAAATAGTGAAGACGAATATGATATTTACTCCCTTGAGAATGATTTTGCCCTATCTGGGTTAAGTGATTCAGCTAACCTAGTGGTGTTTTGCGAGCAAGATGACTATCAAGTTCGCGCTGCATACAATTGGCGGGATGACTTCCTGTTAACTGGCGGCTTGGAACCCACTTTTACCGAAGCCTACAGTCAGCTTGATATTTCCGCTAGCTACGACATAAATGATCGGTTATCGGTGTTCTTTGAAGGGATCAACGTAACAGATGAAAGTACCCGTCGCCATGGCCGCTTTAGTAACCAGCTGATTGATTATGAAGTATATGGCCCCCGTTATAACCTAGGTGTACGCGGTAAGTTTTAAGCCTATATGCCAGCCTGATGTTCAGGCTGGCACGCTTTTGCAACGACCCCAATAGCCAGACCAACACAAATAAAAAACGGTATAGGCATTTAGGGTGTAAGGAATCGAATTAAACGCCTAAGAATCAATCATTAAGCACTATCAAGAGACTCATGTTAATTGTGGACTTACAGACAATTGCAAACCAACGAACTCACTCGCCACCTGGCTTACTCATTCATTATGCAAGTAGAAATTAACGGCTTATCCCACCAACTATCTTAGAAATATGCTGAATAAATCCCCTATACAGTAAACACGTTATCGTGCTAAAAATGAACAGCCAAGAACCAAAACACCCCAACTAGCGAGCAATATTCTGCGCACTAAAGCACTGATAAACAGCTGAATGTCACCATGGGGCAAGTGAGTTATTCAGGGTGTTCTGTACAATAAGGGGGATTGAAAATGTCGTATAAAGTGAATTTTTTCGCAAGACCGGTCAATTCAGATCAAAAATTACCTTGGGAAAGCTTACTGATAGAGTTTTCCTTGGGTGTGATATGCACTGTCATGGCAATCTACGGCTGGAATACAGGTATGGCGCTAATGGCGTATCCTGCTGGTGCAGTCGCTGTTTTATCCTTTGGGGTATTGGCATATTCATTATTTGGCTTTTTTCGAGATAAAATGCGCACACGCCAAAAGCGTATTTGACCCGCCAGCCTAACGCTCGCAATCTATACAGTGTGCGGCTCGAAAATCTCTAGGGTGTATATTTATGCGATACGTAGATGCGGACAGATGCGGATAGATGTGGATATACAGATACGAATAAATAGACACCCAACATCAAAATGGCGTCATAATTCTCTGTGACTTCATAACGCTCCTCACCAGAAGAGTTGCGGTACTTTTGCTGCGAATGATTGGATTTTACTGGAATATTGAGTGTTGAAAAATTGAGCCTGTAATTAATTTTGTGTAACTGTCTATCACAACATACTCTAGTCAGAGTTAAGGATAGGCAGATGCAAATGAACAAAA
>OJAZ01000403.1_pt1 | contig 21070 bp, 27 predicted proteins | sample 1589851 | NCBI WGS metagenome assembly OJAZ01 (sample SAMN05416792, study PRJEB24817) | seawater metagenome | isolation source: Sea water | place: Canada:Atlantic | collected 2013-07 | reverse complement strand
CTACACGTAAGGAGTCGTCGGCAGCGTCAGATGTGTATAAGAGACAGATACAGCCTGCACTGCGCATGAAAAAAACACCTAAACTAAAAATAATTAGCATATGCAATGACGGCCAACCATCTGAGGCAATCCATAACGCCCAATAAGTCGGCCACAACAACAAGTATGTACCAATAGGCTTATCCATACGGGTAATTTGTTTAATCGCAGTTAGTTTTTGGGTGAACTCACTCACTGTAGTACCTTTTTATTATTTATATGCAATGGCGTTAGGTAAAAAAACCTCTGCCACCATTAATGGTTTTTCATCAAGCACAAATACCGAACGTCTTCCCCAAAGTATGAGCTGACTTTTTTGCAGTGATAAATAATCTGCAAGTTTAGCGACACTAGAATCTTGATCAAATTTGGCTATTTCAATCTTTTTACGTTGTAAATCAGGATGATTAAACAATACTTGCCCTAAAGACTGTGTGCCCAAATGGGCTAGCTGTTGTTGAGCACCCGTTAACGAGCACAAAGGTAATAAACTGCGAGCAAATACTTGTGCTATATCATCACAGTACAATAAAACTTCTCTGACCAATACTTGCTCACCAGCAACAATGTCATTATTGGCCTCTGCAGCACTACAAGCTTCGATTTTTTGTCCGAGTAGTTCGACACGAAAATGCTGGCTATGAGACTTCAAGCGAGCCGTTAATGAACTAGGGTCAAGTAACCAATCGCGTAAGTTATTAGCAATAGAGACACTTTGGGGTGGTTGCCAATTGGCCACCATATGCACAGGGAATAATGAATGTTCTATTGTCATACCTGAAAACTATTTCACCTTAAGACGGGTAAATAAATATTGATTAAACAACGCTAAACGCTTTTTCGATACGTTTATTATTAACAGCGCATGCATCACGTTGTATCAAGCAACAGCAGCGTTATTTAACGAAAAGCGAGGTATGATAGCGTTTAGTAAGACAAAAATACAGCTTACTCCCCGCTTTCAAAACAGCAATTTATAGCCAATAAAATTTGGCTCACCGGTTGAACCTGATAAAAATAGGTAAATAAATCAGCGCATGATCAAAATTCGAGTTATCATTTAATAGTAATCAGCCTATTTAACTGCTTAACATAAATAGATAACTTATTTTTAATTTGAGTTTTAGTGTATGAAAACATCCCTTATTTTAATACTAGTCCTGTTAAGTTCGACTTTTGCTAAAGCTGCAGATTATGCCTACTTTGGTTTCGAACCTTCTATTGTGACTAATTACGTCGCTGTTAAGAAAAAAATGGGCTATGTTCGCCTAACAGTTGAGTTGATGATAGAAGATGCCAACAATTATGAAATTGTTGAGCATCATGCGCCACTTTTGAGAGATGCCATTATTAATATTATTGGTCAGCAGCCTGAGTCAAACATAAAATCAATTAATGGTCGCCATGAAATACAGCGTTTGTGCGAAGATAAAGTCAAAGAATTACTGGAAAAAGAGACAGGTAAGCCGTTAATAAAAAAACTTTTGTTTACCCAGTGGTTAGATAATTAAACTCTGTTCAGCTAAACAGCAATTAAAATAAACTTTTTAATTGCTGAAAAATTAAAACACACTGATTGTTATGACGTGTGTTTTTTTTCTTTTAAAACTTGAATATAAGCCACCATACAACCACTCAGCAAGCCTAATAAATGGGCAGTGTTTGCAACATTAATCGGCATTAAACTCGTGTAACCTAACAGTAGCCAAAACAACATAAAGCCGATAATGGGTTTAGACAACGACAGACCTTTTTCCGGCATTAGCCAGCCAATAAACCACACATAGCCTACCAACGCATAGACTACTCCGGATAAACCACCAAAGTTTGCTCCACCAACATAAAACTGCCCAACATTAGAAAACAAGGCAGAAATAATCAGTAAGTTAATTAAACTGAATTTACCCATGGTACTTTCAATCGAACCACCTAACTGCCACCACCACATGGTATTAAAAACAATATGTAACCATGAAAAATGAAAGAAAGCGGGCCCTAATAATCGGTGAGGTGCTTGTAAAACGGCGTCAAAACTGAGTTGAGGATAAAATTGTAAGTGCTGAAATAAAGTATTTCCCCAGCCTAAACTACTGCCAATAAAAACCAACCAACATAGGGTGAATACGACTAAGGTAACAATGCCAGCATGAGAAAAAAACTGGCTTTTAAAGCTACTTAATAACGCAGGAGAATTAGAGCTAACCTCAGTAACATCACCGTTTTGCCATGCTGCTTGCTGGTATTTAGCCTGATAAGGTTGAGCGATGAATTGCTCAAACTCTTGTTGAGCAAAATCAACTTGGTCAGATTGACAATAAATCACAAAGCCTGCATCTTCACTTTTAACCTGTGCTTGAACCTGCATTGTTTTGAGGTAGTTACAAAAAAGTAAGGCAATATTGTGTTGCGTTACTTTCACTAAAGGCTGCAGGTTTTGCTCTATCATCAGCTTTCAACAACGTCCGGGTGTTGTAATTGCCAATCAGTATAGCCACCATCCAAGGAATACACTTCGGTAAAGTCTTGACTGATCAAAAACTGCGCCGCTTGCTGACTTGAAATACCGTGATAACAACACACCACTACAGGTTCGTCTAAATCAGCGGTACGCAAAAAATCAGGTAAGCTGTCATTACTTAAATGTATGGCGTTGGGAATATGCCCCGCCTGAAACGAGGCTGGATCGCGAATATCAACCACCACATGTGTTTTATCAGTTAGTACTTTATGCAGTTCACTGATTTGCATATGTTTAAAATTTTCTTCGCTATTTGACATTATTTTTCCCAGTTTAAAATTACTTTACCCGATTGTCCTGAACGCATGATATCAAAACCTTGCTGAAAATCATCAATATTAAAGTGATGAGTAATAATTGGCGTTAAATCTAAGCCTGATTGAATCAAACTAGCCATTTTATACCAAGTTTCAAACATTTCGCGACCGTAAATACCTTTAATGGTTAACCCTTTAAAAATAATTTTGCTCCAGTCTATCGCCATATCTTCACCTGGAATACCGAGCATGGCAATTTTTCCGCCATTATTCATGTTGGCTAACATATCGGTAAATGCCATCGGAACACCTGACATTTCCATGCCAACATCAAAACCTTCGGTCATACCTAAGTCAGCCATAACATCTGATAGCTTTTCTTTAGTCACGTCAACAGCTCGTGTAGCGCCCATTTTTCGAGCCAAGTCTAAACGGTATTCATTAACGTCGGTTACCACAACATGGCGAGCACCAACATGCTTTGCTACCGCCGCGGCCATAATACCAATCGGGCCAGCGCCAGTAATTAATACATCTTCGCCGACTAAATCAAACGATAACGCCGTATGCACAGCATTGCCAAATGGGTCAAAAATAGCGGCTAAATCATCTGAAATTTCATCCGGTAATTTAAATGCGTTAAATGCCGGTATAACTAAGTATTCAGCAAAAGAGCCAGCGCGATTTACCCCAACACCGACGGTATTACGACATAAATGCGTACGACCACCACGACAATTACGACAATGACCACAGGTAATATGGCCTTCACCTGAAACACGATCGCCTAGTGCAAAACCTTTAACTTCTTGACCAATACCGACCACTTCACCGGCATATTCATGACCCACAACCATAGGAACAGGAATAGTTTTTTGTGACCACTCATCCCAGTTGTAAATATGAATATCCGTTCCACAAATAGCCGTTTTCTTAATTTTGATTAACAGATCGTTATGGCCAATTTCTGGCTTCGGCGAATCTGTCATCCAAATACCTGGTTCAGCTTTTAATTTTGCTAATGATTTCATGTTTAGCCCTCAATCACGTTCATTTCTTTGCCTATACGAATAAAGGCTTCAATGGCTTTGTCTAATTCTGCTTTGGTATGTGCAGCTGATATTTGTGTACGAATACGCGCTTGCCCTTTAGGTACGACAGGGAATGAAAAACCAATCACATAAATGCCTTCAGCTAATAGGCGATCTGCCATCGCACTAGCCACTTTTGCATCACCTAACATGACCGGGATAATAGCATGGTCAGCACCGGCACAAGTAAAACCTGCCGCTTCCATTTGCGTTCTAAAATATGCTGCATTGTCTTTTAAAGTTTTACGTAATTCGCCACCATCAGCTAATAAATCAATGACCTTAATTGAAGCATTAACAATCGCTGGCGCTAATGAATTAGAAAATAAGTACGGACGCGAACGTTGACGTAACCATTCAACGACTTCTTTTTTCGCTGCAGTGTAACCACCTGAGGCACCACCCATTGCTTTACCAAGGGTACCGGTAATTATGTCAACACGACCCATTACATCACAGTATTCATGGCTACCGCGACCTTGTTCACCGACAAAACCTACCGCGTGCGAGTCATCAACCATCACCATGGCATTATATTTGTCAGCTAAATCACAAACCGCTTTCAAATTGGCAATAACACCATCCATCGAAAACACACCGTCAGTAGCAATTAATTTAAAGCGCGCGCCAGCTTCATCAGCTTCGATCAAACGTGCTTCAAGCTCAGCCGCATCATTGTTAGCATAACGAAAACGTTTCGCTTTACATAAACGTACGCCATCGATAATCGAAGCATGGTTAAGTGAGTCGCTGATAATAGCGTCTTCTGGGCCTAATAACGTTTCAAACAAACCGGCATTAGCGTCAAAACATGAAGAATACAAAATAGTATCTTCCATACCTAAAAAGGTACTTAACTTTTGCTCTAAGGTTTTATGAATGTCTTGCGTACCACAAATAAAGCGTACTGATGCCATACCGAAACCATGCTCATCTAAACCTTGCTTTGCCGCCGCAATTAACGACGGGTGATTAGCTAGGCCTAAATAGTTGTTGGCACAAAAGTTCACTACGTTTTCGCCAGTGTTAACCGCCATTTGAGGCTGTTGCGCAGTGGTTATTACACGTTCAGCCTTATATAAACCATCTTCTTTTACTTGGTTTATTTGCGAAGTTAAATGAGCATAAAAGTTATTTGTATTGGCAGAATTGGTCACGGTAATTCCTTAAAAAGTTATTGTCTTTCAATTGTCGTATTATCCGCCCACACAAGGTGATATGCAAAGTGACATTACGTGATAATTTGACCTTTTTTATAGTCAAATTGACATATCTATGTATCAAAGTGTAATATCTTAGGCTATATTTTGCATTTATATAGTTTAAGGGTTGTCATTGTTAACTGAAAAAGATGAAGAGTTATTATCAATACTGCGACTCAATGCCCGCGCCAGTGTTTCTGACATGGCAAGAGCAACAGGCGTTTCACGAACGGCGATACAAAATCGACTAAATAAGCTTGAAAACAATAATGTGATTGAAGCATACAGCGTGGTGTTAGGTAGCGAATACACGAGTGGGTTAATCTCTTCTAATGTTTCTTTAAAAGTAAATCCTAACTTGCGACAAACTATCTGCTTAGCCTTAAGAAAAGTACATCAAATTAGCCATATTTATTCCATTAGTGGGGAATATGACTTATTGGTAACAATACAAGCAAGCACATTAGAAAAGTTAAGCGAGGTACTTAATATGGTGTGTTCGCTTGAAGGTGTAGCTAGAACTAACTCTTCAATTATTCTTGATACCATTTTTAAACGCTGATCATTCAAGTAGTGTGGATAGCGTGCTATTTAACCAAATCGCAATATTTTCATTTAAGTAAGTCTGTTGCTTTAGCAAATAGTAACTGGATCCGTTACCTTTAAATGTTTGTAACACCGAATGCCTATCACCACTCCAATCGAACAACTCTTGTGCATTAAGCATTGCTTCGGTGAGGTATTTGGCACTGAGCAAGTAAATGGGCATGTCGGGTAAGTGTTTAAATTGCTCTTTGTCGTCAACACTTAACTCTGGTGACAGCATAACCACACTCTTTAAAGCGATTTTTTGCGCTAAGTAAATCGCTTGGTTACTACTACAGCCGCTTGTTACTATGCTAATGCTTTGGTTATTATTCATTGTACGTTGTAAATATTGATATGCCGACAAAACATCACTTTCCCAATGCAGCATTAATGCCGCTAACTTCCCTTGATAGCTCACGATATCGTCAGCTTTTAATCGAATGCTTTTATGGGAATAATCCTCGTTTTGACTTGCACCAAACCCCCTTAAATCGAGAGATAAAACGAATAAACCTTGCTTAACAAGTGCGGAGTGTAAAGGCTGAAAATCTTTGGCAATATGTTGGCAATCATGCAGTAGCAATACACCACCAGACGTTGCTAAACCAACATTAAATTGCCCAGACAAGGTGAAATTATCAATGGCTGTTAACGTAACGGTTTTGCTTAATTTAGCTTCATGATTTACAACCAGTGATTGAGCGGCAGTTTGCTGAGCAGCACAAAACGCTAGTAAACAGAAAATAAATTTCAATACTGAGTATCTAGTGTTTCTATATCGATTAAATAGATAAAATTTCATAAGTTAAACTAAAACTCCATGTACAACGGAACAACCTTTACTGACTTAGTTAGCGAGGTAAGACAGTTATGCTAACAAACACTAAGCCTAGCTCTTTTATAACTTGCTTGATTTTTTTAAGCAAGATTTTAGGTATACTATTGATTATACAATATTGATATTTGAGCTCGTTAAGTGCGCTTTACTCTTGCTTTAGTTTTATACCGATTATTATTTTTGCTGCTAACACCACTACTGTTAGTCGTGTTATTGCTACGTTCAATTAGTCATCAAGCCTATAGAAATCGACTTCTTGAGCGTTTTGGCTTTATTGCGAAAAACTTAAAGCCCCATGGCATAGTTGTGCATGCGGCCAGTGTTGGTGAAATCATTGCTTTAAAGCCGTTTATTTCGCAGCTACTGACTATAAACCCTGACACACCCATTACCGTAACCACATTTACGCCAACCGGCTCAGCTCAAGTACAAAAATTATTTGCCGATAAAGTGCAGCATTGTTACCTACCACTAGACAATATTTGTTCAACTACGCTGTTTTTAAATCGTTTAAAACCTAAAGCTATGGTTTTTATGGAAACAGAATTATGGCCTAACTTAATTGCACAATGTAAAAATAACCATATTAAGCTGCTGTTAGTCAATGGGCGATTATCTGATAAATCAATGCGCAGCTATAAAAAACTCGCTTGGCTGATCACCCCTACAATACAAAAATTTGACAAAATATTAACTCAGAGCCAAGTCAACCAAGATAATTATTTAGCGATGGGCGCAACCCCTGAAACTTGTAAATTATCAGGGAATTTAAAATTTGATGTCTCGTTAAATATTGATATTAAGATTAAACAACAAGAACTAAAAATCTTATTAACAGCAAATCGCAAAGTTTGGCTAATCGCCAGTACACACCCTGGCGATGAGTCACTCGCATTAAAAGCATTTGAACAAGTTAAAAAACAAAACAGCCAGGCCTTACTGATTATTGTGCCCCGACACCCCGAGCGTTTTGAGCAAGTTGCTAAGCTGGCGCATGATGCCGGAAATAAAGTACTAAAACGTAGCCAAAATACTCCGGTATCTCTTAATACCCATGTTTGGATTATTGATACTTTAGGCGAATTACTCGCTGCTTGCGCTTTAGCTGATGTAGTTACTATGGGGGGAAGTTTTAGCGATATTGGTGGCCATAACCCATTAGAACCTGCTTTATTCCAAAAACCAGTTATCACTGGCCCAAACATGAGTAATTTTAAAGAAATTTTAGCGCAGCTACTTTCTGCACAAGGCATAATTCAACTACTTGAAAATGACGATATGGCCAGTACTTTAGCCAGTGAAGTATTGCGTTTGTTTACTGATGAAACCAGTGCCAAGGTATTAGGAAACAATAGTTACAAGGTTGTACTCGCAAACCAAGGAGCAACTGCCCAGTCTTTAACGGCATTACACACGTTAATTAAATCATAAGCCTTTAATATGTAATTAAAGGCTAAACACGTTGCTTAAGATAAATTCTCACACCTAAAACAGTTAAAGAAATTAGCAATATCAGTCCGAATATACCTACCACTTGATTGAGTTCTTTGAACGGGGTCCATTGCAAATAGTGCACTTGGTAAAGTAAGTTAATTAGTTGAGTATCTTGGCCTTGCTGACTGAACCTTAGACTACTCCAATTAAGCACTACCTCAACACCTGTATTAGTTTTCGCCGTTAAGCCATCAGTACTGATTATATCGCCATAGCGTGCCTGATTATCAGTAAAGGCATCATTGATAAGTGTTTCAAACTGTAAGGTTGTCGGTTCAGGCATCGCCAGTAAAGTGGTGGGATCAAGGTGCTGACCTTTGTTGTTGGCTTTAACAATAAGGTGCTCACCTAACACTGTTTTCACTACCCTAACTTCTTGCCAATTATCTTGAGGAATAATCGTTATAGGTTGACTCAGCGGGTAGGTTTTAACTGATAATTGCTCATAAGCACCTTGGTAACCAGGTTTAATAAAAAACACTAAGCCAGTGAATGTCCAGCCTAACATTGGTAACACTAAAATAAGACCGATCAATTTATGTAATTTTCTACTTTTCATTACTATGCTTTTTCATTGATATATTTCTTCATTAATATTTTGATTAGTTACTGATTAATTAATCCGTACCATGCAAAGTACATTAGTGCGTTTAATCGTTATGCTTTAAGGCGCTCATCAGCAATTTCTTGTAATAATACGGGGCTTGAAAAGTCGGCCTGCTTATCTAGGGCTAGCGGAATTAACCACTGTAAATTTGGGATGATATTACGCGGTAACTGAGTCAAATCAATAATATGCACTTGCTCTTGTTCAATGGTTTTAGCGCTAAAGGCAAGATCAGAGTATGCAAAATACATGTCTACATCATAGCCATTAGGCCGATATATTTTCGCATAGTGTGTCCAATCGGCTGGTTGGGTAGTAACACCCGTTTCTTCAAAAAACTCGCGAACCATGGCTGCTATTGAGGCCTCGTTGGTTTCTATTTTTCCACCTACACCATTAAACAATCCGTTTTGCCATTGCGGATTAATTTTTTTAATTAACACGACATGACTAGCATCTTTTGAAAACAAAAAGCCGGTAACATACTTTTTCATACACATCCTTATGTGTGAGTTAACGCATTTCTGGATAGTTGTCGTGAATTACCCGCTCAATGGTTTTTTTAACATCTGCAATGCTAATTTGCATCATTAAGTCTTTACCTTTAGCACGAGTGCCCCAAGGTAATTGATCAATACTTTGCTTATATTGCAGCTGTATTGCGGCAGCGTAGGCACTAACCACATATTGAGGATACAAATACGGGCCTGTGCGCTGAGGATTACTGTGAGCATATAAACCAACAACGGGTGTTCCTACTGTAACCGCCATATGAGCAGGCCCAGTGTCAGGAGCAATAACTATATGAGCGAGTTTTAATACGGCTAATAATTGTTTTAAACTGGTTTTGCCGACTAAATTTTGTATTTCATTATCACCTTGACTAAATTCACTGCGACTAATGATAGCTTCAGCAAGCAGTTTTTCCATGGTGGTTGGTCCGCCACAGATAACCACTTTAAAACCACGCGCACTCAAATGTTCAGCCGTTTGAGAATAACCTTCAGCATGCCAATTACGTTCAGCTTTACTTGCTGCTGGGCATATCACCGCAATCGGTTTACCTGCAGCATTGCCAGCGCTGAGTTTTTCACTGGCCCATAACTGATCGCTATCTGCTAATGGCATATTCCATAATGGCGGTGAAACTTCTAAGCCTAAGGCTTTTGCAAAGCCCATAAAGCCATCTAATACATGCGGTTTTTTTTGCTTGGCAATTTTTTTATTACTGAATAACCATTGCCCTTCTTTTGCACGTTGAGTGTCAAAACCAATTTTTACTTTCGCCGAAATACATAAACTCGCGATACTGGCTCGCAAAGCCACTTGCATATGCAGTAAAACATCAAATTTACGGCCTTTAAGGGTTTGCCTTAAATCACGAAAGCCTTTTAAACCGGCTCGTTTATCAAAAATAATAAACTCAACACCAGATAGATCCTGCAATAAGCTCGCTTCAATCTTACCAATTACCCAGGTAATTTTGGTATTTGGCCACTGTCGCTGAATATTTTGTACCATAGCAACCGCATGACACACATCACCAATGGCTGATAATCGTAATAAACATAAATTTTTCGGAGCAGATATTTGACCCAGCATAAAGGATTCACCACAATAGGAGCAGAAATATAATATAGGTCTATTATCTTGAACAAGCCCGCAATTGTAAAACCCTGTAATGAAAAAACTTTACAACTAGGCAATATTTATTGTCGATATAACAACGATGAAATTAGTGCTTTTGTGCCTGAAATGCTTGATGGTGATTATTGGCAAGAAAAAAAGGCCATTGTTGGCAGTGCACAAGGTCGCGGTACTACTTGGTTTGTAGCGACACCGAACAGCACTGGTATCATGCAAAACTGGGTTTTAAGGCACTATTATCGAGGCGGCCTTATTGGCAAGGTAATTAACGACCTATACATTTTTACCGGCATAAAAAATACTCGTGCGGCTCGCGAATTTGATTTATTAATATCAATGCGGGCATTAGGCCTACCTGCGCCTAAACCTATCGCTTTTCGAGTAAGTAAACATGGTTTGTTTTATCGTGCAGATTTATTGTCGTCACGCATTGAAAACGCCAGCGATTTGGTCGCTATCCTCAGTAATAATGAAGTTAACGACAACCTTTGGCAAAATATTGGCAAAGTAATAAAAGCTTTTCATCAACACGGCATTTATCATCATGACCTAAATGCACATAACATTTTAATTGATGATAAAGACAAAGTTTGGCTTATTGATTTTGATCAAGGCCAAACAAGAAATAATCAAATTAAGTGGCCAGAAGAGAATATGGCAAGATTACTTCGGTCATTTCGCAAAGAAAGTCATAAAATAGCGAATTTTCAATGGCGCGAAAAAAACTGGCAAGCGTTATTAAACGGTTACCAGTCTTAAAGTAGATTGCTGCTCTGCTTAACAGAGTTATTTTTAATCGTTACGCTGTATTTAATAAACTATCTTGGCAACGTTGACGGTACATAGCACGGGCTTCTAAGAATTCACTTTTAGCCTCGGTACTAATGTATGGATGAATAATAACTAATATTTTCAAAACGCCTTGATAGAAAACAGCATCATTAATTTCATTGTCATTATTTTGTGTTTGATAAAAGCTTAACCAAAAAGTATTTACTAAGCGTAAAATACTAACGATATCAGGTAAGTCTTCATCTGAAAAATCCATCATTTTCGCATCACGAAGCGAGAGTAACAACTCACTTACACGCTGAGCAATAAAGCCTTGTACTTCAACATATTTATCGTGTAATAAAGGGTTTTTTGCTAACAATACCGGTAAGTTACTGTAGAAAAAGCGAAACTTCATCATTGCCTGAAATACCACATCCATATACAAAAGAATAGCGTCTAAAGGCTTTACGTCAGGGCTCACTTCCGGCATCGTTTCTATTAACAGATTACGAGCATACTCCTCATAAATTGACAGTATAATGTCTTCTTTATTTCGGAAGTGGTAGTAGAGATTACCAGGGCTAATACCAAGATCAGCGGCAATGTGGTTGGTGGTAACATTACGCTCACCCTGTTCATTAAATAATACAATGCTAGCTTGAATTATTTTATCCCGAGTTTTCATGGATACTACTTCTTGTATTTGTGGTCAATTATTTTTCTATCATACTATCAAAAATCATCAAACTTAAAGTATTTCGAGTAAATACTTTAAGTAAATTTAATCTTGACAGATGTCAAATTTGATTGCACCTTATGTAAAATAGAATACAAACTAATCAAAAAGGACATAAACAATGCTCAGTAATTGGCATACACTGATAAAAAACAAGGCAGTTTCTCAGGTTTCTACCTTACTGGCTGACGACGTAACTTTATATTCACCCGTTATTCATACACCAATAAAAGGTAAAGAAATGGTTAGCATGTATCTAACGGCAGCCTTTCATACTTTTTTAAATGGTAGCTTTAATTACGACCGAGAGTTTTTAAGCAATAACGCCGCCGTACTAGAGTTTTCTTTAAAGATACAAGATATAGATATTAATGGTATCGATATGATCACATGGAATGAGCAAGGTAAAATTACTGAGTTTAAAGTCATGATCCGCCCATACAAGGCGCTAAATATGATAAATGATCAGATGACTGCGATGTTAGATCAGCTAAAAAATAGTTAAGCGTGTATTTTATAGCGTACTGATTTTTTTGAAATTAGCCGCATCAACACTTACAATAGATTTTTATTCAGATAACATCATCGAAAATTATGGCCATTAAAGCAATTTATCCAGGTACGTTTGACCCTGTAACCAACGGACATGCCGATTTAATAGAACGGGCAAGTCGTTTATTCAGTGAAGTTATTGTTGGTATTGCTGCGAGTCCTAGCAAGCAACCACTCTTTGATTTAGACCAACGCGTGGCTTTACTTCAAGCAGTTACACAACATTTACCCAATGTGACGGTAGTCGGTTTTAGCGGTTTATTAATAGACTTTGCCGAAAGCTATCAAGCGAAGGTACTTATTCGTGGTCTACGCGCCGTTTCTGATTTCGAATATGAATTTCAATTAGCCAACATGAACCGACGCTTAGCCCCTGACTTAGAGTCGGTATTTTTGACACCAGCTGAAAAAAATTCTTTTATATCATCAACTTTAGTAAAAGAAGTTGCGCTACACAATGGAGATGTTAGCCAGTTTGTTCATCCTGCTGTTAAACAGGCGCTTGATAACATTATGCTTAAAAATAAATAAGTAGAAAAGAAAACCCTAGCTATCTTGCTTGAAAGTTTAGGCCTATTGTTGATATAAGTAAGCTAATTTATACAATTACTCTTACTTTTATCAGCTTACGCTTAATCAACAATTTTATTTTCTAACGACATTATGATTGGTTTACAAATACATGTTTGCCGTTGTATTAAAAAATGCTAAAACCTTCACCGATCTAAAGCTAAAGTCGACTTTACTTACTGGCGTTGCTTACCATTTTTATTTTTCATATTAGTTATCTTACGCGCAATATCGAGCAGATCAGGTGAAATATCTTCGCTTCCAGCTTTAATTAATTTACTAACATCACCCGAAGAAAATAGTGAACCACGTTCAGACTTAACGCCTAGAGAACGAACAAAATCTTTTGTTTTTCCTGTGCTGCCCGTTTCAATATATTTAAACACAACTTGTTCATTAAAACTTTGCGGCTCTGTTTTTAGGGTCGTTATTTCGGCATTAATTGCTTGAATTTCTGACTCTAGATTAGCGATTAACTCAGCAATATTTTCGTAAGGTTTCATTCAACTATTTAACTCTTGTTGGGTGTATGACCAGGTTAATTGCGCTTATTTTACCAATGTCAGCATTGCGCATAACCGTTTCGTTTAAACATCATTATAACGTGAATAAAAGTTAGGAAGTAGCTTTAGCGTTAACTACTTTTCAAAGGCTAAAAAACGTTAGCCGTCAACAACCTTCAACACAACATAAAGTAATATACTGCATGACTACTTAGCTGATTTAGTTGTTTTTTTCGGCTTTTTATTCACTACTTTCTTTGGTATTACTTGTACTTGGCAAGAAGGACAAAAAACAGAACTACGGTTCGATTGTCGAATTTCTTCTAATATGGTTTGGCACCCATCACATTTTTCACCTGCTCGTCCGTAAACAAAAAGTTTTTGAGCAAAGTAGCCAGGCTTACCATCCGCCTGCGTAAAATCTTTTAAAGTTGTTCCTCCTTGCTCGATAGCAGCGGCTAATACTTGCTTAATAATGTCGGTTAGTTCATTAAATTTTTCTTCACTAATACTATTAACCAAAGTGGCAGGATGAATACTGGCGATGAATAAAGCTTCGTTCGCATAAATGTTACCTACGCCGACCACTACATGATTATCCATCAAGAAGGTTTTAACGGGTACTTTGCGATTACCTGCCTTGTTAAATAAGTGCCCGTAAGTAAAATCTTCCGTTAACGGTTCGGGTCCTAACTTAGTGAGCAACCCTTGCAGATCGTGATGTTCAGGAAACCATAATACCGCGCCAAAACGACGAGGATCATTCAACCTCAACATTTTGTCGTTATCAAATAACATTTCAAAATGGTCATGTTTAGCGGCAGGAACATGCTCTTCTAAAATTCGCACCGAACCCGACATGCCTAAATGCAATAATAAAGTACCTGTAGAAAACCTTAATAATAAATATTTTGAACGCCGTTCTATTTTTTCTAAAGTTTGGCCAACAACACTATGTACTTCATCAGGTATAGGCCAGCGAAGTTTAGGATTACGTATTATCACTTGGGTAACTTTTTGATTAGCAATATGGGGTGTTATTCCTAATCGGCAGACTTCTACCTCTGGTAATTCAGGCATATTAGACTTTCCCTAATGACGTTTTTTTATCGTCAGCTTTAGCGTTTGCAAAATCCGGTTTACTGTTAGCCATTCGAGCAACAAAAGCATCAGCAAAACGCTGCGGTGAGGCATCATCCATATTAAAATAAAGTGATGGTTCAATTAGCTCAGCTTCCATTAGAGCAAAGGTGTCTTGATGACGAACAAAATCAATACGGGCATAAAGTAAATCACCATGAAGCTTGCTGATAGCGAGCATCGTTTTATTAGCCGCCTTAATCAATGCTGCTTCAGGCGTTACCGTTAACAACCCACCGCCATGCTCTTCTTGTACTCGAAAATCACCCTTAGCTGGCGTTTTTAAAATTGTATGACTGTACTCGCCATTAAAATAAAACAATGAAAATTCACCTTCTTGGCATATATCGGCCATAAAAGGTTGCACCATTAACTCTCGGCTAGCAAATGCTTGATTTAACACAGTAACTTTATCTTGATAGTGCGATTTTTTTAGCCAAAATGTATTGTCGGCATTGGCGCTGACTCTGGGTTTTAATACGATTTGGTCAGTATCAAAATGTGTAAAGTATTCTGCTAAATTGTCCGCGTCAAAAGTATCAGGCCAAAGTGTAGGCACGATAGTAACATTGTCAGCTTCTAGGCTTTTTAAGTAGCTTTTATTAATATTCCACTGAACCACATTCAAACTATTTTCTAACCGCGCCGTAGATTGTTCAATACGTGATAAAACATTAAGAAAGCTTTCCATGTCATCTTGATAATCCCATGGGCTTCGAATAATAACCGCGTCAAAATCAGCCCAATTTACCTTGGTACAGCGCCATGAAACCACTTCTGTTTGCCACCCTAACGCCAACAACGGTTGTTCAATCAAGCAATCATAGGCTTCAAATTCTTCTAAGCTGTCCATGGATAAAATTGCACATTTTTTCATTCAGTTATTACCTTCTAATTCGAGCCAATGGAAATTATAACGATTAAAGTTATCCGGCAAATATTTCTTGTGGGAATAGTTGCCCATACATAGCAATTGGCATTACAAGCCATTGTTTTGATGTTTGATTAAAGATCAAAAGTTGTTGTTCTGTGGCATAAAAATTTAATGCTAGAGGCTGTTCTTGGCCAGCAATATCAAGCTTTACCTCTAACGAAAACTGTCGGTCAACCTCTGGGGCTTGAGCCATTGCTTCGCCAATACTTTGCTGCCAAGACATCATCATTTGGGCTAAAGCTTGTCCTGAGATATTGGCCGGTGTTGCCCGCCATGTGCGACCTATTCGCTCTATAGCGACAATATCATTAATACTTAACGTTAAAATAATGTTTTGCGAGCCAATTAAAGCAATTTCATGCTCGTTATTAAGATTTTCATCCGCAGAGAAAATTTTTTTATTGGTTAGATTAATGACCAGAATAAAGCCCATAACCGCAAAAATGATGACATTATTCCAACCCGTCTTCGATAATTTCACCATAATACATCCCTTACATTGCCACGCACTGCATGATACGAAAAAATTGAGCTTATTAGTACATAGCTTTACACTATAAACAAATAATAAAGCATTCACTTACTGCTTTCAAAAATCAAGGTTTTCCTATGAAAATAAAAAAACTCAGTATTGCCATTATCATGTTCAGTGGCTTATTCGGCAACGCTAGTGCGTTTGCAAACCAATCAAGTGAGCAATTTCAACAGTTACTTGATGACCATTGGCAAAACGCTAATAAAGAACAAATATTTTTCAGAAAAGATCCTGATGCCTTTCGTATGAAAGGTAAACTACCTGAAATGTCGTCAAAAGGGCGTGAACGCCGCTCAAAATATAACGACGAATTATTAGTACGCATTGATAAAATTGACGTTAATCGGCTAACTGCGGATGATCAGGTAAGCTATCGTTTATTCAAATATGAACGCCAAGCAGAAGCAAAAAGCTACCAATTTCAAGACCACCTTTATCCGTTGACCTATTATTCGGGCTTTCATAGTTATTTTGCGGGCGCACCAGCGAATATGTCGTTTTTAACCGAGCAAGACTACCGCAATTATTTGATCAGCCTTGCTGATTACCCTAGATACAATCAAGAGCATATTGTTGATTTAAAACAAGCCGTGGCTTTGGGTCATACCCATTATTGTGAAAGCTTTAAAGGTTATGAGAAATCGATCAGTAAGCATTTAGTTAACCGTGTTGAAGACAGTGTTTTTTACGCGCCTATGCTAAACATGCCAACCGTTATCAATTCAGCACAACAAACCAAATATCGCCAACAAGTAAAAACACTGATCAAAAATACCGTGTTACCTGAATACCAAGCCTTTTATGATTTTTTTACTAAAGAGTATATGACTAACTGTCGAACAACTGCCGGCATTAATAGTGTTGAAGGTGGCGCAGATTATTATCAATACTTAATCGAGTACTACACCACTACCAACCTAACCGCTGATGAAATTCACCAAACAGGTCTGGAAGAAGTTAGCCGTATTCGACAACAAATGCAGGAAATTATCAAAGAGGTGGGCTTTAAAGGTGAATTCAAAGACTTTATTAAGTTCTTGCGCACCGACAAACAGTTTTACACCGACAGTGCGATGGATATGCTAGAAAAAGCTAGTTACATCTCACGTAAAATGGCTGCCCAATTACCTAAATGGTTTTCGGTATTACCGCGCTCTACCTTTGATATTAAATCAAGCCCAAATGGCGGGGCTTATTATGTAGCCTCGGATGGCAGTGGTACAACATCAGGCACTTACTTTCTCGAAACTAAAAATTTAGACAGTCAACCTTTGTACACCTTAGAGGCATTAACATTTCATGAGGCTGAACCCGGTCATCACTTTCAAAGTGCTATTGCGCAAGAAGTTGATATGGCAGAGTTTCGTAAAACGCTATATCACGCAGCGTATGGTGAAGGTTGGGGTTTATATTCTGAACGCTTAGGTAAAGAGATGGGCTTTTATCAATCCCCTTATAGTGACTTTGGTCGCTTAACTTACGAAGCATGGCGTGCTTGTCGCTTAGTGGTCGATACAGGCATTCATTCTATGGGCTGGACTCGTCAACAAGCGATCGACTATTTAGCCGAAAATACCGCATTAAGCATGCCTGACGTTATTGGTCAAATAGATCGATACATTAGCTGGCCAGCCCAAGCGTTATCATACAAAATTGGCGAAATTAAAATTCGCCAATTACGCACGACAGCCGAAAAAATGCTTGGTCGTAAGTTCGATGTTCGAGCCTTTCATGACCAAATGCTTAAAAATGGTAGCTTACCTATGGCATTGCTTGAAGAGTTAACCATGGACTGGATTAAACAGCAGCAAATATAATAAAAAGCTTATTTGCACAAGAGCCTTAAAGTAAAAAGGAGAAACCGCGTTAAGGGGTTTCTCCTTTTTTGTAACCAATGCTTTTCAGGCTGAATGAAATTAATCATATCAACGCCTCAAACAGCTAGGTGTGTGCGTTTATCTTGCTCGGTAATATGCTAATCAACATGTCAGAATAAATAAGCACAGAAGCTAGCTGTAGGCTGTTAGTGAATTTAGCTGGGTACTTTTCTTTAGGCAATAAAAAACCCGGTATAAACCGGGTTTTTAAATAAGCAGTAATCAATTACTTGATTTTAGCTTCTTTGTACATAACATGCTGACGAATGCGAGGATCAAACTTTTTGATCTCCATTTTTTCAGGCATTGTTTTTTTGTTCTTGTCTGTAGTGTAAAAATGGCCAGTGCCAGCACTAGAAACTAAACGAATTTTATCGCGCATTGTGCAATTCCTTAAACTTTTTCGCCACGGGCACGGATATCAGTTAAAACTGCATCAATACCTTTCTTATCGATAATACGCATTCCTTTCGGAGTTAAACGTAATTTAACGAAACTATTTTCACTCTCAACCCAAAAACGGTGAGTTTGAAGGTTAGGTAAAAAACGACGACGAGTCGCGTTTCTTGCGTGCGAACGGTTGTTACCAACCATTGGCTTTTTGCCTGTTACTTGGCAAACTTTAGACATATTGAGTACTCCAAAATTAATTTCAGGTCATGCTGTATTTCCCCAAGACCGTCGCCTCGGGATCCTGAAAAAGGTGGCATATTATAGTGAAACTGAAAAATGAATTCCAGTATTAATCGCCTTAAAAGTGAATAGTTTTGCAAATAGTTATAATTCAACCACTTAACTGCAAAAAACCACGTAAATATGACCATTATTGCAGTATTATCATTCTAGTCGATTAATAATGGAGCAATTTCAGCCTATTTTAGAGTCTAATAATTTGCGTAATTTTTCTTTTTGATCTTTATTACACAGTTCATCAATTAAAATTCGAATAATATGCGACTTAGCTAACTGAGTATCAATTGCCAATTCTTGCAGTTGTTCTATTGCAGCTTCACTTAACGTAAATGTTGCAGGACGAAAACGCCGCCCTACTTCATTGCCACTTTGTGTTTTACGAGTTGCATGTTCTTTAGCAACTAAAATAGCCTGCTGTAAAGACAACTCGTCATGTTCTCGGCTAACTATTTTCGGTTGGCCTTGTGCGTAATCTTCAGCATCAGCAATAAATTCATCAACCGTGAATTTTTTCTTTTTCTTTGGACCGTCCTTGGATTTTTTTAAATCAATTAAACTCATGAGAATTGTCCGGTTTCATCGCTAATAGCTCCTCCGCTATTGCGATCATTTCTATCGCCGCTTTGCTATCAGGTTCAATTTCCAGCACTGATGAACCCAGTTCTTCACTGTCATCATAAACATTACGGTTAAAAGTCACTGCATTTAATACATTGATACCAAATGAGCTACAGACTTCTTTTGCTTCTAAAATACGACCCGCTTGATTTGGCAAAGAAGGACATTGCGTTATCACAAACGACGCTAACATTTTAGGATTAACCATTTTACATGTGCTTAGCATGTCTTCCATGTGCGGTACTGTTTTTAAATCTCGACGTTTAGGTCTTAATGGAATAACTACATGGTCTGCTACCGACATTGCTGCCCGCAGTGCTAAATTATCTTGGCCGCCACAATCTACAACAACATAATCATAATGTTGGTTAAGACTTAATAGATCGTTACGAATTTTACCGTACAGCTGAATACAATTGATGGCTGGCAGTGACGGATCAGAATTTCTTGCTTGTATCCAGTCAGACGTCGTTCGCTGTGGATCACAATCAACCATCAATACAATAGCTTTTTTCTCACGGGCAAAATACACAGCTAAATTCTGTGCTAGGCAACTTTTACCGCTACCACCTTTTTCCCCGCCTACTAAAATCATCATTTTGGTAATTCCTTGTTTACTACTTAAAATACAACAACCACTTCATTATAGTTCAATAATTAAGGGGTAACTTAAGCAAGATCTGTTAGCTGCAATGCAACTTCGAACCAGCCATTGTCTTGTTTTACACAACGTATTACTTTCCCAAACAATTTTTGGCTATTTGGGTTCGCTGCTTTAAATATAACGGTTACTTGGGAATTTGCCGCTATTTCGCAATCACAATCAACTTTCAAGCCCCCACGAGAAAAATCTACACACACTATTTTTTTACGTTTTTCATCGCCATTGGCGTCAGTCCAAACGATATCTATTAACTCTTTTTCCATGTCTAGACGGAAAGATCGCCGACGTTCACTTTCTTCGCTATCTTGCATTTTGTCAATATCGCTCATAGAGACTCCTTATTTTTGCCAAACTTAAATTGATGGATCTTAATTTATTGTTCAATCATTCGTCCGTGTTCAGCATACGAATAACAATGGCAACCCGCAACTATTATATGATCAAGTACTTTTATATCAATTAAAGCAAGGGCTTGCTCTAATCTACTGGTGATTTGATTATCGGCAATACTGGGTTCAGCAATCCCAGAGGGATGGTTGTGTGCAAGAATAACTGCGCCCGCTTGATGTTTTAGCGCTGACTCCACAACAATACGCGGATACACCGCAGCGGCATTAATGGTGCCGTGAAATAACCGTTCAAATTTTATGACTTGATGCTGAGTATTTAAAAACAATACCGCAAATACTTCTCGTGTTTCATGTCGCAGCTCGGCCTTTAAAAAATTTTGCGTACTCAAAGAAGACGTTAATCCTTGGCCCATTTGCATTTGTTCAGCTAAATAACGAGTCGACATTTCTAGACACGCTTGTAACTGCACATATTTTGCAACACCTAAGCCATGTTGCTGACAAAAATCAGTTAGATCAGCTTGATATATTTTAGCAATACTACCAAAGCTTTTTAATAAATTCCTTGCTAAGTCAACCACATGGCAACCTTTAACACCAGTGCGTAGAAATATTGCCAGTAGTTCGGCATCACTGAGGCTTTTCGCGCCATGCTGTAGTAGCTTTTCTCTGGGTTTTTCACAATCTGGCCAGTCTTTTAACATAAGTGCATCCTTGCAAAGTGATTTTAAAAAAAGTGCGAATAGTGCTATCTTATCGCTCATTGTGGTTATTAAGATTAGCAGTTTATGCAGATTCTGTCTCTTATACACATCTCCGAGCCCACGAGACTAAGGCGAATCT
>OJAZ01000399.1_pt1 | contig 21207 bp, 13 predicted proteins | sample 1589851 | NCBI WGS metagenome assembly OJAZ01 (sample SAMN05416792, study PRJEB24817) | seawater metagenome | isolation source: Sea water | place: Canada:Atlantic | collected 2013-07 | reverse complement strand
AGATTCGCCTTAGTCTCGTGGGCTCGGAGATGTGTATAAGAGACAGGATTTATACTGAAGGTCTTTATATAAAAGCGAACAATATTAGTATAATAGGCGAAAATAACGTTATTTTTGATGATGCTGCTGTTGACGGAAAAGCAGCGTTAGTGATTGCCGGCGATAATGTGTTAGTTGAAAGCATTGAGTGTAGAAATATTTATGTAAAAGATTTAAATGGCGCTTGCATTCGCTTTGAAGGAAAAAACTTAACCGTTCGTGATTTATATGCTCATGATAGCCAGTCAGGAATAATGACAAGCTATAATTACGATGGCTTTTTACATGTAGAGTTTTCTAAGTTTGAAAATTTAGGCGGAAAAGCGAGCGGCAGAGGTTATGCTCATGCTATTTATGCCAATGTAGGGGAGTTTGTGTTTAGCTACTCTCAAGTATTAGCTACTGGCAAAGAAGGTAGTGGTTTGAAGTCACGCTCTAGAAAAACATTGGTGAAGAATAGTATTTTGGCGTCACTTGATGCAAAAGACAGCCGATTAATTGATGTTGCAAACTACGGTGAGTTAATTATTAAAGATAGTGTACTTCAGCAAGGTGATAATAGTTCCAATAGTCAGTTAATTGCTTACGGTTTAGAAAATAAAAAGAAGGAGTTTTTAGTTAATAAGATAAAAATAACCAATAATCTTTTTTTATTAGATAGAGAAAAAGCGAATGTGATTATTACTTATAAGCAAGCAAACACCGTTGAAATAGTTGATAATACTATCGTAGGCGATTTTTTATATCCTGACGAATTTAGTCAGCGTAATTCATGGTATATCAGTAGGGAAAATGCCAAGCTTAAACCTTTCCCATATTTACCTGATATAACGGAATTAAAACAGCTTATTAATACAATCAGTATTATTGGAGTAAGATAATAATTTATTATGTTGTTCAATCTCATAAAAATAATAGGAATTTAGAACATTGAATATTACAGTTCATTCTGTTTCATCAGATAGTTTTCAACGATGGGATGACTATGTTAATCAACATAAAATCGCCTCTGTTTATCATTTGTCAGCATGGAAACCATTGATTGAAAAAACCTTTGGCCATGAATGTTTATATTATTATGCTCAAAATGATAATGGCGATATATGCGGTGTACTACCTAGCGTAAATTTAAAAAGTAGATTATTTGGTAACTTTATCGTGTCTATGCCGTTTTTTAATTATGGCGGTGTTATCGCTGACAATGCTGAAATTGCTGCTACGTTAAATAATTATTTACAAACTCAATCTGAACAAAAACAAGTGAGTCATATTCAATACAGAGAGTCTGTTGAGCGCACTGAAAACATACTGCCTTGCTCTACTAGTAAAGTAAATATGGTGTTGCAGTTGCCAGAGACAGCAGAAGCATTAGGTAAGTTAATTGGCTCTAAAAGAAGATCTCAAATTAAACGCCCAATAAAAGAAGGCGTAAGCCATAAAATAGGTAAAGCTGAGTTACTTGATGATTTTTATCAAGTGTTTTGTGAAAACATGCGCGACTTAGGAACACCTGTTTATGGCAAGTCATTTTTTGAAAATATTTTAGAAACTTTTAAAGAGCATTGCACTATTTGTGTTGTGTATTGGCAAGGTAAGCCCGTATCGTCAGGTTTTTTAATTACCCATAATGGACGCATGGAAATTCCATGGGCGAGTACTTTAAGTTACGCTAATAGGATTTCAGTGAACATGTATTTGTATTGGCAAATCTTGTCGCATGCAATTGAAGCTGGCTGTAGTGAGTTTGATTTCGGCCGCTCAACCATCGATGAAGGTACTTATCGCTTTAAAAAACAATGGAAGTCTGAACCCCACCAATGTTACTGGTATCATTGGGTTCCCGAAGGTGGTGAATTGCCTAATTTATCTCCTAGTAATGCAAAGTTTGATCTCGCCATTAAAATATGGAAAAAACTGCCATTGCCCGTAGCTAATACATTAGGCCCTTTGTTAGTGAAAAATTTACCTTAAGGGATTATTACCGTTAATGTGAATAGTCTATAGCAATACAAAACAATAGCATTTGAACGACTTAATGGCCGGTAGTTTTAAGGGTGGTGAATATTTTTTTAAGCGCTAATTCAAGTGTGAATTTAAGATGATTTTTTTGTATTATTAGTTTTAAATACTCATTTTTAACGCTTGATAGAGAGCGCTTATACCTAGCGTCGCCGGCAAGAAAGTCATACTCGCTATATATATTACCTTGAGATATTAACCACTCGACCATTGATATGTGCATAATTAAGCCAAGTTTAACTTTATTGTTATCAATGGGTTTTATGCAGCTTAAATAAAAATATATTGTGCCATTTTCTGATAAACAATAAATACAACCCATGATCTCTTTATCAACTGTTAGTGTTGCGACTACAGTTGAGGCAGTAGGGTGTGTGGTGTTCAATAAACTGTTATGAAACTGGCAGAATTCTTTATTTTCAAAGCCGCTTGGTGTTGAAGTACTTTGCCATTTTTTTATATGCCAATGTTTAGTTTCTTCGAGCACTTCTATTTGCTCTTGAGGATTCTCAATAACGCTGAATTCTATTTCACCTTGCAGCGCTAAATGCTTAATGCTGCGCTTAAATTGTTGCCGAGTATTTTTAGATATTTGCGTTAAATAATCATTTACACAATCAAGGCCTGCCAGTGGTATTTTATAACCGAGTTCTTGCTGTTGATTTATTGTATGGTATTTTTTATGGGTAATATCCCAATTAATATCAGATGATTTTTTTGCCACGTGCACTATAAACTCATCTACGTTGCTTTTATGGTTCAGTAAGAATTGCCACATGGCATCATGAACTTCAACCTTGTATGTGTCGTTTAATAAAAACCCATTGTTTTCTATCCAAATTTGATCTTTGTTTTCTCTACCTGTTCTGTGTAAAAACCATTGCTTACTGGCTATTAAGTTATGTCTAACAATATTGTGCTCTACGAATACACCTAAACCCACAATGGCATTATTGTTTTTCGCTTTAACTAAATATATTTTTTGATTATCGTCTATAGTTTTTAACCAGCATTCTATCCACTTCCAACTTAAAAAAAAGTCGGTATTTGCATGTTGTTCAAGTTGTAACCATTGCTCTTTAAGTGTGTTGAAATTTTTGGTGCAAATTCGTTCAACGTTAACTTGGACACTACCTTTGCCAATTGTCGAGGTTTGGTGGTTTTTTAAGTTCAATTTGACTACCTATTACGATAATATACGTAAAGTTAAAATTGTGTTGTTCTATAGCTTTCTATTATTGTGTTGTTAGTTAATTTGAATGTAAAGCTTAAATCTAAGGGAATACTGTTGAAAGTAACAAAGAGCATTGTGCATTTGGTTTACAGCTTTGGTTGTGGCGGACTTGAGAAAGTTATTGCTAATTTAATTAATCACTCTACTGAATATGATGTAGAACATGTACTTATTTCATTAACCGACGATATAAGTATGTTAGAGCAGGTAGATAAAAATATTAAAGTATTTGTGCTTGGGAAAAAATCAGGTAATGATATTAAGACACATTTTAAACTCTTTTCTTTATTGAAAAAGATTAAACCCCAAGCAATTAATACCTATAACTTTGGTACTATAGAATACCACATGGCAGCTAAGCTAGCTGGTGTTCCTATTCGTGTGCATAGCGACCATGGCCGTGGTGGCGATGATCCCGCAGGTAAAAATACACTTCATAATACCTTTAGAAAATTTATTGCCAATTTCATTACCGAATATATTGTGGTTTCATATGATTTATTTCAGTGGGTTTTAAATGATCTAAAAATTAACAGAAAAAAACTGTCTTTAATTTTTAATGGTGTTGCTGTGCCGGAAAAAATTGAACATTCTTCCTCTTCTCCTAAAGTTTTTGTAACTGTAGGCAGGTTAGATAAAGTGAAAAACCAAAAGTTGCTAATAGATGCATTTGCTTTAGCGGTTAACACTATTGATGGCTTTGAGGATTGCATATTAAATATTGTTGGTGATGGCCCTTTATACAATGAGTTAGCAGCGCAAATAAACGCGCTAAATATGAATGATTCTATTTATTTACTCGGTTTTCGAAATGATATAACAACGATCCTTAAAAACTCTGACATATTTGTGCTCTCCTCTGTTTATGAAGCTATGCCAATGACTATTTTAGAGGCAATGGCGAATAAAACACCTGTTGTATGTACTAATGTTGGTGGTATTTCTAAATTTATATCAGAAAAGCAAGCTTGGTTTGTTGAGTCAAAAAACTGTCAAGCGTTGGCAGATAAGTTGAATGAAGTCACCATTAATGATGAATATCGACTTGAAAAAGTGAGTAATGCTTTTAACTTAGTTAGTGAAAAATATGAAATGAAGCAAATGGTTAAAGCATATATGACTAAATATGGTATAGCGGAAAAATTAACCCTTGATTAAAGTAAAGTTAAAATTAAAAAATAAGGATTGAAAATTGAAAATCGGAATTATTGTTGGTACTCGCCCTGAAATTATTAAAATGGCACCTGTGATAAGGGAATGTCAAAAGCGAAATATACCCTTTTTTATTATTCATTCAAATCAACATTATTCAAAAGAAATGGACAGTATTTTTTTTGAAGAGTTACATCTGCCAGCACCGCATTATAACTTAGGCGTTGGCTCAGGATTACACAGTAATCAAACGGGTAATATTCTAATAAAGATGGAACCTATTTTATTAGAAGAGAAGCCTGATGTTGTACTAGTGCAAGGTGATACCAATACCGTTTTAGCTGGCGCATTAACTGCTTCAAAGTTAAATATTAAAGTAGGGCATATTGAGGCGGGATTAAGAAGTTACGACCGCACTATGCCTGAAGAAACCAACCGCATTATGACTGACCACATCAGTGAGTATTTATTTGCGGTTGGGCCTAATCAAGAAAAAATTCTAAAATCTGAAGGTATAGCGAGTAATAAAATATATACAGTAGGCAACACTGTTTCAGATTCTCTTTTTCAGCATCTCGAAATTTCAGCTCAAAAAAGTACTATTTTAGCCGACCTTAAATTAAAGGCGCGCGAATACTTTTTAGTTACTGCCCATAGAGCTTCAAATGTTGATGTTGCAGCAAACCTTATGGAACTATTGCATTTGTTCGATGAAATGCATGCCAATTATACAGGTACTATTGTTTGGCCTATTCATCCTAGAACTCAATCAAAATTAAAAGAGTTTAATATTGACCTACCTGACTATTTACAACTTATTCCTCCTGTTGGTTATTTAGATTTTATTCAATTACAAAAACACGCTAAATTAATTTTAACTGATTCTGGCGGAATTCAAGAAGAAGCCTGTTTGTTAGGTGTGCCAAGCCTTACCTTAAGAGAGAATACAGAGCGCCCTGAGGCGGTTGAAGTAGGGGCTAGTGAACTTGTTGGTCGTGATGCGGTAAAAGCGGTAAAAGCGGCTAAGCAATGGTTAAGACGCGATAGTTACTCTTGGGACAACCCTTTTGGTGATGGCCATGTGGCAGAAAAAATACTTGATATTATTATTGCTGATAATAGTGAGTTTGTAGAACTACCTATAGTGGCTAAAAATGAGACTTTAACGGTTGTTGGTTTGGGCTACATGGGGTTACCTATCTCAAGTTTACTAGCACAAGCTGGTTATTCTGTTACAGGTGTCGATTTAAACCAAGATAAAGTTGACTCAATTAATCGAGGCGAGTGTCCTTTTGATGAAGAAGGTATGCCTGAGTTAGTTCAAAAAGTAGTGTCGCAAGGTTATTTAACTGCCTCAACAAAAATCCCTTCAAGTGAAACTTATTTGGTCGCTGTACCTACACCACATAACGGACCTGCTAAAGGTAATAGCTGTGATCGCTCTTATGTGTTTTCTGCCATAGATTCGATTGCTGAAGTGGCTAAAGATGGACAAACCGTTATTGTTGAGTCTACTATTTCTCCGCAAACAAGTTTGGAAGTGGAAAAACGTCTTAAGGCAAAAGGCCTAAATGTTGATGTAGTGCACTGTCCTGAACGTGCTATTCCAGGGCAAACATTATATGAATTAGTTCATAATGATAGGATTATTGGGGCCTCAAGCGCTAAGGCTCAACAAAAGGTTAAAGCGATATATCAAAGCTTTGTAGAAGGTGAAGTGTTTTTAACTGATTTAACTACAGCCGAATGCGTGAAATTAGTTGAAAATACTTCTCGTGATGTTGGGATTGCTTTTGCTAATGAACTCGCCCAAGTGTGTGAAGAGTTGCACGTAGATGTGAATGAAGTGATCAAACTCGCAAATCGCCACCCTAGAGTGAATGTATTAAATCCAGGGCCTGGTGTCGGTGGACATTGTATACCTATTGATCCATGGTTTTTAGTGGAAAGCACTAAAACGGGTGAGTTTATACGTTTGGCAAGAAAGATTAATAACGACAGACCTCTTATTATTGCAGATAAAGTCATAAGTAAAGCGCAAGAAGTTTCAGGTAAAAATATTGGTATTTTAGGCGTGGCTTATAAACCTAATGTAGATGATTGCAGAGAAACCCCCGCAGAGCCAATACTGAAACGCATTGAGTCACAAGGATTTAATGTTAAGTATCATGATGAACATGTACCTAAATGGCAATGTGATCGCATTGAGAGTATTGATGATATGCTCAAGTGGGCAGATGTTGTTGTGATTGTTACAGGGCATGATAGTTATAAAACCTTGGTGACGAGTGCAAATATTATTGATGCGTGTGGTATTTTAGCGCCATAACCAAAGACGCTGTATCACCTTTTTTGACTGTTAGGTTTAAATCACACATTTAAACGGCTTTGTATTCAACTATAAATTGATTCAAGGCCGCTTTCCCATTTTTTATTAGTATTGTTCATTTTAGAAAGCTGGTGCAATTGCTAAATAAACACTTTTCCAGCTGATCCATGATGCGGAAATAACTTACGCTTGTTAATGGCCTTACGAATGGTACTTTCGATCAACCTTACTTCTTCGGCATTAATTGTTTTAGACGAAAAATCGTTTGGTGCTATCTTTTGTAAATTGTTTATAGTGAATATAACTGAGGTATTCCGGCATTCAGCATGAAGGCAGTATCAGCAGTTACTTTGCTAGCATTTTACCTAGGCCAGTTATATTCTACTTGGTTTTAATTGCTCTGGAGGCTAGCTTAGTAAGTACCTGTAGCTTTTTCTTATTTTTAACACTCCCCCCAATTAGTGAAATTGAGGAGGTTAATTAAATTTAAATATCTTACTACTAACCTTTAGGCTTTAATGCGTTATTTATTTTGTCCAGAGTATTAATTACACTTTTATGGGTAGGGGCTATTTTATAGGCACGTTCTGCATATTGCTTAGCTTCTTGATATTTTTGCTGCTCATATAAGGCCCAAGCTAAATTATTTAGAACTATATAATTTTCAACAGGTGAATTTTGTAATATTTTATATTGTTCAATCGCATCATTTTTATTTTCTAATAGAGTAGCGTAAACCATTCTACTAGCTTCATCATTGGGTAAGGCATCTAGATGCTTTTCTAAGTGTACTATTGCATCACTTTTCCCTTTTACTTTGTGAATAGCACGAAATAGCATTAGTGCATTGATTGAAGAGGGGTATAAATCATAAGTTGTTTGCAATAACGGTAAGGCATCTTTCTCTTGTTGGTTTTTTAAAAGAGCTCTTCCCTTTAACCCAATTATAATAGGTAACTTTCTCTGAGAAGGTGTAAGTTTATCAATATTTTTTAGTGCTAATGTTGATTGATTATCTAATGTTTGAAAGTGAATTTGCAGTAACTTGTAATGTGTGGAGTTACTTTTAAGTAACTTATTATTAATTAATGAAAGTGCTTTTTTATACTCTCTAGTCTTTTCATATAGCTGAAAATACCTTGTTTCCATTATCTTGCTATTTTGCATCGAGCTTGGTAATTTACTAAAAAATTCTGTAGCTTGTTTATGCAAATTTATTGATAAATACGAATCACCTAGCATTAACCATTGCTCAAATTTTTGAGTGTCGTCCCCCTTGATTTCATCAGCTGTTAGTAGCTTAATTACTTTTATAGAATATTGAGATAAAATATATGCTTTAGCGAGGATGATTTTTTGTTCTGGGTCTTGTTTGTAATTGACTAAAATGTCCTCTACTCTTTTTAGAGCTGAGTCATTGCTTTGATTAAAAAGGCTTACATATAGGTATCCTAAAATTGCTGCTTCATTAATTTCATCTTTTTCAATTACTTTTTCATAAAGCTTTTGGGCATTTTGATAGTCTTTAACTTTACTATATTCCTGAGCCAAAGCTAATTCAACTGTTGTTAAATTTGTTGTCGGGTTTGTTTCTTTTAATACGTGGTTAAAGAGTGATATAGAGCGTTCAGAATTGCCAAGTTTTGATTCTGCTTTTGCTAACAATATTTTAAGAGCTTGACTTAAATCTTCATTTTTCATCCACTCGTCGAGCGTATTTTTAGCTTCTACAGAATTATTGCTAGCAATTAATGAGGCGACATAAATAATTTTTGATTTTTCATCATTAGATTTTGAGTCAGCCAAAACTTTAAGTTCAGCAAACCCTGTGCTATCACCTAATGCTAACTTTAGTAAGCTAAGCTTTTGTTTTGTTTGAGTACTTTTAATATATTCACTAGGTAAAGAGTTGATTAGGCTTAATGCATCTTTACTATTCCCTTGCTGAATTAAATCGTAGCTCGCCTTAGCAATTAATTCACCATCAACAGCAGAATAAATTTTGAGTGAGGATAAGTTCTCTACAGTTTCATTGCTATATCCTAACTCTAATTGTGTAGCAATTAAAATTCGTTTTGTTGGGTTTTCCTGTTCAATATTATTTTCTACAAATTGTAAATTTTCAAAAGCGATTTCATAGTTTTTTAGATAATAATTACTAACCCCAGCTATCATATGAGCCTGAATAGAAGCGTTACTATTTGCTTTAGCTGTCTCTGCATGTTTTTTAGCATTTTCATAATCTTGCTTTTCAAGGTAAATATAGGCTTGTAGTAGGTTTACTGAGTCATTAGCAGGATACTTTTTTAATAACGTATCAATTACTGTCTGAGCGTTATTATATTGTTTTGCTTTAATATAATTATCTGCTATGAGTATTTGAATTGTATCTCTACTTGTTTGAAGTAATGATAACTGCTTATACGTTTCTGCAGATTTTTCATACTCTTTTATTTGCTCATAATTTTTTGCTAATAAGAATAATGGGAGAATATTTTTAGGGTGTTTTTGTACAATTTTGGCTAAGTTAGATGTGTTGAAAATACCATTTTCAATGTAGTTTAATGTTGCATTACTTAAAGGTACATTGTTAATTTCTTTATCTTGAATAAAGCTTTGAATAATCGAGGTCGCCTGGGCAAAATTATCTTCTTCTAAGTAAGCTAAAGCGACTATTGTTATCAATTCATCTGACTTTTTGAGTAAAGGATTATTCTGAAATGTTCCCCATTCATTAATAATTAATTGAGTGTTATTAAGAAAATAATTTACTTTAAAGTAGGGAGTTGCAAACTCATTTATATTGGCACCTAAGTCAATTGATTTAAGGTATTCTTTCTCTGCATCTAAAAGGTTGCCTTGTTTTAAGTAAACCTCCCCTAATAATAGTCGAAGTTCATGATTCTTAGTGTCTGAGTGTATTAAGTTCTTTAAAGATATTATTGCCGAAGCATAATTTTCATTAGCAATTTCTATTACGATATTTTCTTTAGAGTTTTTTGTGTCTGAAAAACATGCGGAGAGTAAAAGAAGTAAGATTAAAGTAGATATTTTCGGGAGGCTAGATTTCATTTTAACTACCATGTAATTGTTGTATTTACTAATCATAACTTATTTCCATTAAAAAAAAAGCGACCAAAGGTCGCTTTTATTATTTTTTAATATCTACTTATGCTTGTTTTTTCTTTCTAGAACTTAAGCCAAAACCTACAAGCGCTAAACCAAGAATAGCAACTGTAGTTGGTTCAGTTACATTTATACGAAGGTTAGTAGAGGTAAGCTCTGTTTCACGCGTATAAATTTTAGAATTTTGGTCTAGAGACATTCCAAGAGATGCTAGAACATTATTCTGAAATGTTGTTGTAGTATAAGTACCATTTTCAGTAGGTGCTGTATCTGCGTTTGCTATCTCAGTTGTAGCTACTACTTGTGTGCTGCCTTTATTAGGGTTAGTAATAATATCATGCAAGTCAGTAGAACCGAAATATGCAGTACTAAAGTTAATGAAATTATCTGCAACTGAATCAATTTCAGCAAATAAGTCAAAACTTAGGCCTGTACCGCCAAGTTGAAATTGTGAACCTGTGATATTTAGGTCTAGTACATCTATTGATGAACCGGTTGCAATATCAACAAGATTTAAATCGAAGTAACCACCAAAAAATCCTGCTGTCAACTGCTCTCCATCATCATGAAAGCCGCTGCTGTCAGTATCGTTGAAACCTGCAAAACCCGCTAATTCATAATTTGCAACTAATTGGTATCCTTGAATAAGACCAGGGAAGTTTACATTTAGTGCTTCATTATCTGTAGTTAGTGGATTTAATGCGCCCACTGTTACATTAAACGCTGAATCAAAAACCAAGTTACCTTGCTCTATACCATCACCTTCTAAATCAATGTATGCTGATGTAGGTGTGATTATGTTAAATGTAAAAACATCGAAAAATGCACTAAGGCTGTCACCATCGTTATCGTAATCCGTAAATGCATCAAGCTGGATTGAGTTAGCACTAGCGAATAAAGATGCTGATGATAAAGCGGCAACTGTAAGTAGTTTTTTAAATTTGTTCATTTTAACTCTCCGTTTCTCCGTTTCCTAATTTTTAAGGAATAATAATAATTTCTATTTTAGTATAAGCATGTAGTGTGCCATTATTTTAACCCATTGTTTTTTAATGTTTATTTTTTTATGTTTTGACTGGGCGATCTCATGTTGTAAAGAAACCTGACAATATTTATCCGTTATATCTAGAGATCATATAAGTAATACTTACTTCTCAACAATTTTTTTGGCCATATGAAACATTATTCTTGGTATTAGGCCTGCGTTACCGAATGGTCGCCATGTTTTTTTATATTTATTTTGGTAAGCATCAAAATGTAGCCCATATGGCGCTGCTATTATTTCCCCACGACCCAATAATATTTTAAGCGCGTATGTTTCTGCTATACCTGCGCAAAGGTTAACAGCCATAGGCGTTGAAGGACCTCGCTTTTCTTTAAAGCTGACTCGGCTGCTATCTACTAAGTAAGGTCGTTGTAACATTGCAGGTGAAAGACCTATCAGAAACTGAATGAGTTGATCATTTTCAGTTTTTTTATCCTCAAACCTAAAATACTCTTCGTAGGTCATTTTGCCAGGCATAAAACATAAAAAAGCGGCCCCCATGCCAAGAGGTGCTGCAGTAATCACTGGGATGTTTTTTTCATAGCATTTTTTAAAAATTGTTTTCCTAGCTTGCAGTGCAAAAAAGTCTAAGGCATCAACATAAAGGTCAACGCCTTCAAGAAATTCATCAACGTTGTGGTCAAAAATACCTTCAGGAAATGCTTTTATATTTGCTTCAGGGTTTATATCAAGCGCCATTCGCTCCATAACATCAACTTTTTGCTCGCCTAATGTCGACATAAACGCGCCAGATTGACGGTTGAAGTTATGTACTTCAAAGTCATCAAAGTCTGAAATGTAAAAATTTTCGACACCTAACCTAGCTAATGTTAGTAAATGTACACCACCAACACCACCGGCACCTGCTATGGCTACTTTTTTCCCTCTAAGGGTTTGTTGTTCTTCTTCTGTAACCCAGCCAATATTTCTCGAAAAGGCTTTTTCATAGTTAAACATTAATATTCCTTTTAAGCTTGTAATGACGCGAACAACTGAAAGAATAAACTATATTCTGTAAACGATGTTATAAATATACACCCAGATAAGTGTATTGCATAAGCGTTGATTATTTAAATTTCATTTTAAAAGAGAAATTAATGCTTTATTATCATATTTTAATGAAGATGCTATTAAACCCAAAGCAGGAAGTTTAAATGAATTTTTCGAAATCAATAATCTGTGTAAGTGTTATATTTTTTTTGTTTGCATGCTCTGACAATGAATCGGCGCAAACTTATATTGAACAAGCAGAGAAAGCTATAATTGAAAAGCAAAGCAATTCGGCTATTATTTCATTAAAAAACGCACTTAAAGTTGATGATAAAAATGCTTATGCAAGGTTTTTACTTGGCCGATTGTATTTAAGTACAGGCAATGCTGAAAATGCTATTAAAGAGTTAGAACGCGCTAGTAAATTAAACTATTCTGTAGATCAAGTTATTCCTCTGTTGGCTCGAGCCTATATATTAACTGAATCAGACTCAGATGTTTTAGCATTGAACAAACAGGAAGAATTTTTATCCCAGTTAAGCCCGCAATATCTTGCATATAAAACACTAGCATCGTTACGAACTGGAGATAATGAGTTAGCTCAAGCATCGGTGGATACTGCGCTGTCTTTTTCTCAAGCTGATAATTACAGTATGTTGGCAAGTGCTTATTTAGAATTTTCGAAACAAAATATTCAACAGGCAAGAACGTTAGTTGAGCGCATATTAATTGCAAATCTGGGTAATGTTGATGCACTGATGTTGCAAGGTCAAATTGCAACAGTTGAACAAGATTATACTTTGGCGGTGAATAGCTTTCAAAAATATCAAGAAATGCAGCCCAATTCTGGCAAAGTACAGCTATTTATTGCCGATGCGCTGTTAAAAAATGGCCAGTTTAAAGCAGCAGAAGAAATTGCAGATACTATTTTAGCTAGGGTGCCAACACAGCCTTTTTTACAATATATTAAGGCAACAGTACGTTTTGAAGATAAAGATTATGTAGCAGCAAGCCGCTTTGCTGTTCAATCGTTAAATTCTGGATTTAACTCTTTTAGCTTAAAATTAGTGGCGGGAGCAAGTGCCTTTTATTTAAAAAATTATGAACAAAGTGTTAATTACTTAACAGATTTAATGCCTTACGTTTCAGATGAACACCCCGCTAAAAGAATGCTCGCGGTGAGCCAATTACAGCTAGGCTTTATTGATGATATTAGCGAAACATTGAGTGGCTACGATGTGAAAAATAAAGTGAATGCTCAATTTTTGGCAACAATGAGTTATGAGTTACTTGAAGTCGGGGCATTGGAAGAAGCAAAAGAAATAGCCAACTATGCTTCAGGCTCAGCCGATTTAACAGGTGAAGAAGCCGCAAGAGCTGGCGTGTTAAAGTTAATGATGAACGATCCGTCGGGTATTGAAAAACTAGAATTAGCTTTACAGATGAATCCAGAGTTAGTTTCTGCTGAGCTTACTTTAGCATTTGCGTCTATTGAATCAGGAGACTTATCTCGGGCAACTGTAATCGCAGATAAGTGGTTAAAAGAGTATCCAGATAAGTCAGGCGGTCATAACCTAAACTCAGCAATATATTTTAAAAAAGAAGACTATACAAATGGTCAAGTAGCATTAGAAAAAAGTTTAGCGTTAGAGCCTAATAATGTTTATGCATTAACTCAAATGGTTAAGCTGGCAAACTACCAAAAAGATATTGAGAAGGCGGAATTATTAACTGAGCAAGCAGTAAAGGTTTACCCGGATAACATTCAAATATTAAGCCAGTATTTTGATTTTCATAAAAACGATAAAGGATTAACAGTATTAGCAAAAGCTCAACAAAATAATAAAGATGACATAAAGTACGGAATTTTATTAGCTGAGGCACTAATATATTTGGAAGAATTTAAGCAGGCTAGTTCTTTGTTAGATGGTTATTCAGTCGATGTTAAAACCCCTAAACGCTACTGGCAATTAATGCTTGTTATTAGTAAGCGAGATCCTGACGGTAAAGATACTTATTCTATTTTAGATAAATGGCAGAAGACTAACCCTTATCATATTGAGTCTGCTTTTCTATTAGCTAATTATTGGGTAAATAAGAAATCTCCAGATAGAGCACTTAGATCTTTACAAAAAGCCGATGTAAAACATCCAAATAATTTGATGCTACATTTAGTTAAAATGCAAATATTGTTAGATAATAATCGTGTTGATGATGCAAAAGTTTTATTTGAAGAGTTTGATAAGTTTAATATCAATGAAAATTTACTTACAGGCATATCAGGTCGTATTTTACTGCTTGAGAGAAACTTTTCTGCAGCCATTCCAAAGTTAGAGCAACAATACCTAGCAGCACCTAACAGTATTAACGCAACTCTTCTTTCTTTCGCTTTACAGGGGAATAATCAAAAATTAGAAGCTATTGAACTGCTAGAGAAATTTTCAGTAAAAGAAGCAGTACAAAATAAAATTAACCCGAGAGTTAGCTTTAGTTTAGCGAATATGTATTTAGCCGAGCACCAAGATAAAGCTGTTATAGAATATGAGAAACTGATTAGAGTACAACCTGAAAATATTGTGGCATTAAATAACTTATCTTGGCTTTATATGGATCAAGGTGAGCTTGTGCAAGCATTGAAATACTCAAAAAAGGCTTATGAACTAAACTCAGAGATACCGAATGTAGTTGATACCTATGCTCAAGCTTTGTTGAAGTCTGATAAAAAATCAGAGGCATTAGTAAAAGCTAAAGAGGCTTATAAATTATCTAATGGTGAAGATATTGATATAGCCTTGAACTTTGCTGAAACGTTATTAGAAAATAATAATAACAAAGAGGCTCAGAAGATATTGAATGAAATTACGGTAATTACTGCAACACAAAAAGAGAAAAAACAACGCTTGTTAGAATAATTTATAAACCTCTATGTTTTTTAGAGTTTAGCATAGAGGGACAAAATATTTGAAGGTTTTAACTAACTTAAATGTTTGAAAGGTAGTCTTTAATATCTTTCGCTATAGCTTTATATAAACATTTAAAACCTGGAGATAAGTTTTCCATAAATATCTTGGGGTTAATGTAATAGGGGGCTCGTAGTCCATGATAATCAATGGCTTCTCCAAGCTGAATGAAATTTATACCAACGAACTTCATACTACGTGCTAGCCTTGGCTCCATCATGACGTAAACATGTTTAACACCCGTTTCCATACTCATAGTTGCGGCGGCCATATAAAGCCCAATAGCTATAAATGGAAAACAGCGCAATTCTGTTTCTGAGTAAGTAGGTTCATTAATGGCACCTAAGGCTGAGCCTCTGAATTTATCGGTTTTACGACGTCTAAAGTCAGCCTTTACGGCAAGGCGTGATATTTCACCTATCTCATGGCGTGGAAAGTTACTTGGGTGTAACTCTTTATTTTGTATAGCGTCTAAGCAATATTTTTCTATGGGAAGTAGTTCAGTTTCGTTCGCTGATTTAACTACACGAACGCAACTTGTATAGGTATTTGAAGGTTTATGTTTGATCATTGAGAAGATTGATTGGGCATCAAACTCATCCTGCTCTTTGCCTTCAGCTTTTACTTTTTCAAAAGCTAATTCTTCACAGTATACATTGTGGCGAATACGGAAAACTTCATCACGCAGTTCATCATTACTTGCAAACTCTGGTTGTAGGAATTGGGTAAAATGCTCAGCAATATTCATCGCATCATGATTAATTTTCATTGATGCAATGCGTTTTGTTATACCTCCAATTACTGGGGCGTCTAGTAACTTCTTGCTCCAATTCATTATTTTCTCATTTTATTTGGTTAGATCAATTAACCATTCTTGTATTTTTTATTATCATAGAATTAATTTAGCATTTTATGTATGTATTATGAAATATATTTGTTAAGTATTTATTAATAATGTTTATTTTTTAAGAGTTTAGCTACCATGCTTAGTTTTAATCGGTACTATTTCCATTGCAGTATGGTAACCAATATCAAATAATTCGAGTTTTTTCTCTTCACTCATACCAAAATCAACGGCTGAGGATAGGCCAGCATTGATAATAATGGTGTTATGCCAGAATGCATCGTTGATATATTCGCGTGATATCGTGGTCATAAAGGTTCTAATGAGTAAAGTAACGTAGTTGATAATAGGGAACATACCATCTGTTTTCAGTTCGTCATATTCATGTTCACCGCGCAGACGAAAACACAGTACGGGTGTGCCATCCATGGCCCAATCTCTATGTAGGGCATCTTCTGATAAAATACTGCCATCAACCATTAAGTGACTACCAAATTTTTTAAAACTAAACACCAGTGGTATCGACATAGAAAAGCGTACGGCCAAAGATACTTTCATCCCGGGTGTTCTTTTACGATCAAAAATTACTGGACGACCTGTTTTTACATCAGTCGCTACTATATGAAGATTGCAATCCAGGTCGTTAAAGGTTTTTCCGTCTAGATGCTTATCGACCCATTGTTCAAAAACATCACCAGAGCTTAAGCCGCCATTACGAATTAAACTTACTATGGAATAGCCTTTAAATTGATTATAATTAGTGGTTAAAGCAATCTTTTTCATTTTTTTTATTGTAAGGCCAGCAGCATAAAAGCTGGCAATGATACTGCCACCAGAAACGCCGACAAGGTGAGTAAAATTGATATTCAATTCATCTAAAGCTTGCAGTACGCCAATATGCGCGGGTAAGCGTGTGCCTCCGCCGGCTAAAATCGGTACTATATTATTCGCCACTAAACATATCCCCTTCTATTATATTATTTAATTATGGGTAATAATTTCGAAATCGCTAGCCAAAGATTATGCTAAGTTCAGGTAATGTGTGAAATTTTTAAAAAAGAGTGAAAATATGAAACGATTATTACAACCATTGATATTGATTGGGTTACTTTGTAGCTCAATAACCTACGCTAATTTAGTTGATACCGTTAGCATGGTTAAACCGTCTGTTGTAGGAATTGGCGTTTATACGCCAACAGGACGGCAGAAAAATCAGCTTAATGGTACCGGCTTTGTGGTTGGGGATGGAACGTACATCGTGACAAATAATCACGTTATTGATACCGAGTTAGATGATAATTTATTACAAAAACTAGCCGTATTTACCGGGAAAGGACCAGCAGCTAAGGTTAGATTAGCAACATTAGTTGCCACTGATGAAGAGCATGATTTAGCTATTCTTAAAATAGAAGGGAGAGCGTTACCGGCATTAACCTTAGCAAAGAATGGCTTTATTAAAGAAGGCAGTAGTATTGCATTCACGGGGTTTCCTATTGGCGCGGTACTTGGGCTTTATCCGGTTACTCACCGTGGAATAATTGCTGCAGTAACACCGACTATTATCCCCGTTGATGACTCAAGACAAATTAGTATTGCTATGCTGAAACGCTTAAGAGATCCCTATTTAGTGTATCAATTAGATGCAACGGCTTATCCAGGCAATAGTGGTAGCGCTATGTATGATGTTAAAACGGGTGAGGTTGTCGGTGTAATTAATAAGGTTTTTGTTCAGCAAAGTAAAGAAACGGTGATCAGTAAACCCAGTGGAATTACTTATGCGATACCCGTAAAATATCTTCATAAACTTCTTAAAAAACATAATATAAAGAGCTAGTTAATGTTGCACTGTCAGAAAATTTTACACATTTAATAAATGTAGGAATACCTCAGTCTTCAGCATTTATTTGTAGGTTAGGTGTTGTTAACTTACGGTTAAGTAATGTAGATATTGGCACAAGCTCAACATTGTTTTGTGCGAGCAAAGGCAGAAGTTTTTTCAGAGACGTTATCGTTTCAGGATGTGGGTGAGCAATAGCCACCACGGTCTGATAGCGTTTAGCGTCTCTAATTAATTGTTTAAACTGCCGGCGAATATAGTTGTGTTCGAGTTTGTTATCGAGAAATATATGCCGATGTAAACTCGGTACGCCAAAGCTGATTGCAACGTCTTCAGCTTGGCTAGCGCTAGTGGTTACGCTATCTATAAAGACTAAATCTCGTTCTCTTAGAAACTGCATGGTCCAAGCCATTGGTTGATACAATTCAGTAAGCTTGCTACCCATGTGGTTGTTAATACCTAACGCAAAAGGAATTTCAGCAAAAGCATTACTTAAGCTTTCACGAATGCCATTTTCATTCATTTCACTGGTTAACGCGCCAGGCCCTAGCTTTTTACCATTTTTTGATTCCATTGGGATATGCAAAATAACATCATTATTCTTAGCTTGTGCTTTTAGCGCTAATCTTTTGCCGTACGGGGTATGAGGTAAAATGGCGTAACTAATATTGCCCGGTAAGTAAAGCGCTTGGGCATCACTTTTACGATAGCCAATGTCGTCAATAATAATCGCTACTTGCGCTGATTGAGCAAAAAGTAAGGCAGGAGAAAGTAAGCTTAATAACAATATAAATTTGGAAAATAATTTAAGCACGGTAAATTTTTCTTATAATAAGTCGATAGGGAGAATAGCAGTTCAAGTGGGCAAAATCGACTAGTTCAATAGATAATAATTGATTTAGTAAACAAAATTACTTGCACCAGAGCTTGGGGTTAACTGCAATACCAGTGTGCCTAATTTCAAAGTAAAGTCCTGAATTAGCTTGGCCACCACTTTGGCCAACTAAGGCTATTGGTTCGCCTGCTTCAACACGATCACCTACCGATTTTAGTAAGGCTTGGTTATGGCCATATAAACTCATGTAACCATCACCATGGTCAACAACGGTAACCAGTCCATAACCTTTTAACCAATCTGAAAATAAAACTGTGCCGTTATGAATAGTTTTTACTTCTCGGCCAATTGGCGCTGAAAGGAATACGCCTTTCCATTTTAAATAGCCTTGTTTACTTGAACCAAAGCTATGATTGATTCGCCCTTTTACTGGCCAACTGAGTTTACGTTTTAATTTACTCAGTCCGACTAAATTTTCTGCTTGTTTCGCTTTTGCGGCATCGGCAGCCATTTTTTTCAATAAGGAGACTAAAGCTGATTCTTCTCTTTCTAGTTTGGCTAGCTTTTGTTGTTCTGTAAGTGCTTTTTGATTCAAAGCCTTTAAAGTTTGTTTTTGTTTGGTTTTTGATAATTCGAGAATTTGTTTTTGCTGGCTTTGGGTTTGTGTTAACTGTGTTAATTGCTCTGCTTGCTGTTGATATTGTTGCGTAACGTCATTTAATTGCGTAATGGTACTTTTAAATGCTTCAATTTCTTTAATACGCGCTGTATTTAAGTACTGATAATGGGTGATAGTGCGTTGCACGCTACTCGGCTTTTCTTGATTAAGTATTAGCTTAATGTAGTCGTGATGACCCGTAGAATAAGCGGCTCGTAATTGTTTGGCGAGTATTTCTTCTTGTTGTTTTTTAGCCAGTTCAAGTTGTTTTTTTTCAGCACTTAATGCAGCTAATTTATTTTCTGTAGCGGTTAACTCACTGGAAGTCTTTGATAAGTTTTTAGCTATTTTTCCTATTGCCAGATCATCAGCTTTTAGCTGTTGTTCTAGATCACTGATTTTAACATTTGTGTTTGATAGGTTTTGTTTTTGTTGATTAATAGCTTGTTGGATATCGCTAAGTTGTTGATTTGTCTTTGCACTGTTGTTTGCGCTTGCTTGAGCCAAAGTATTAAACGATAAGCAGAGTATGATTAAGCCAATGCAAAAACCATAGCCAGCATTATACTGGCTAAGTTTTATTGATAAGCATCTAGCGTTGTCGTTATAAGGCACAATAAAAAGCACGTTTACGTTAAGTTAGCGTTAATAAGTTATGTCCTGTCATTTCTTCAGGTTGAGGCATATCCATCAAGGATAAAATTGTCGGTGCAATATCACTAAGTGCGCCTGATTTTGCCATTGCTGCTTTTCGACCAAAATATATTAAAGGAACAGGTTCACAGGTATGGGCGGTATGTGCCTGTCCTGATTCGTTATCTAACATTTGTTCTGCATTGCCGTGGTCGGCGGTAATTAAGCACTCGCTACCTGTTTTTTCTAACGCGGTAACAATGCGGCCTATACATCCGTCAACAGCTTCACAAGCTTTTACGGCAGCATCAAAATCACCGGTATGACCAACCATATCACCATTAGGGTAATTACAAACAATAAAGTCGTGATCGCCGCTTTCAATCGCTGCTACTAATTTATCAGTTAATAGGGTGGAATTCATTTCAGGCTGCAAATCGTAAGTAGCCACTTGTGGTGATGGTACTAATATTCGTTCTTCACCTTTGAAGGTGTCTTCTTTACCGCCACTGAAGAAAAATGTGACGTGGGCATATTTTTCAGTTTCTGAAATGCGCAGTTGTGTTTTGTTATGTTTTTCTAGCCATTCGCCTAAAACGTTGTGAAGCTCGACTTTTGGAAAAGCAGATGGCGCATCAATATCAGCAGCGTACTCGGTTAACATCACAAAGCTGCCAAGTTTAGGTTGCTGCTGGCGTTTAAAGCCTGTGAACGTTGGTTCGGTAAAACAACGGGTGAATTGACGCGCGCGGTCGGCTCGAAAATTCATAAAGATCATGGCATCGCCATCTTCTACTTGAATGACATTACCTTCAGCATCGGTAATGGCTGAAGCTTTGACAAATTCGTCATTTTCGTCACGCTCGTAAGCGGCATGTAAAGCGTCAGTTGCTTTACTGTATTGGTATTCGGCTTGTCCTGAAACCATTAAATTATAAGCTGATTCAACGCGATCCCAGCGCTGATCTCTGTCCATAGCATAATAACGACCAATAACTGAGGCTACTTGGCCACAGCCTAGTGCTGCAAATTTTTCTTGTGCTTTGATAAGTGAGGCTTCTGCACTGCGCGGTGGTGTATCTCGGCCATCTAAAAATGCATGCAAATAAATTGCCTTAGCGCCTTTCTCTGCGGCCATTTCTAACATGGCAAAAATGTGATCTTCATGACTATGAACGCCGCCTGGAGAGAGCAAACCAAAAACGTGAATTGCTTTATTATTGCTTACGGCATTTTCTACTGCACTAGCTAACGTTGGATTGTTTTGAAATTCTTTATCTTTAATTGCTTTAGTAATTCGGGTGAAGTCTTGATAAACAATACGCCCAGCGCCTAAATTAACATGTCCAACTTCAGAGTTACCCATTTGTCCGTCTGGTAAACCTACCGCCATGCCAGAGGTTTCAATCAACATATTGGGCTTGTTAGCTATTAAGTTATCTAATACTGGGGTGTTAGCACTGTCTCTTATACACATCTCCGAGCCCACGAGACTAAGGCGAATCT
>OJAZ01000389.1_pt1 | contig 21637 bp, 22 predicted proteins | sample 1589851 | NCBI WGS metagenome assembly OJAZ01 (sample SAMN05416792, study PRJEB24817) | seawater metagenome | isolation source: Sea water | place: Canada:Atlantic | collected 2013-07 | reverse complement strand
TCTACACGTAAGGAGTCGTCGGCAGCGTCAGATGTGTATAAGAGACAGGATCTATTGTGTCTCTGCCTCCTCGGCTTGTTCTTCGCTCAAGATTCAATAATTCACGCGCTAACTGTTCACTAGGTGGTAACTCAATATGCTCACTATTAAGCAAGGGCAAGAGGTTTTTGTATAACTCACTTTTGGGTTTCTTAATACGAATGTAATCAATTCGATTCTTACGGAATTGCTCCCTTGGCCATTCTCCTGCGTAGGCGTCACCGTGAACGCATACAACGCGATAATTGTGAAGTATGTCGCACAGTTGCGCTGTAGCTTGTTCGGGGCTAAAAGGCGGTTTAATTGCGTGTACTAAATCTATAATGACTCTACCTTTTTCCATGTGGGCAATGGATAGAGTAAACGCATCAGCACTACCGCCACTAGGATCAACAAAACCCACATAAGGTGTATTACGTTGAAAACCTAATTCTAAAGGTGAATAACGTGTACAACGCTCCACAACGTCATCAGATACAAACGTTTCAATATCAGTTCTAAATTGAGCGTCATATTCTGCACGAGCTGCGCTAGGATCATCACGTCGAGCTTGTTCAATTATACGGGGGTCAAGTGATGGATTCATGAGTAGACTGGGGGCTTGTGCTACTAATATTCTGTCTGATTCATCATTACCGAAATAACCTTTAAACGTATTCCACAACACACCACGCTTGGCATATGGGCTTGATAGGGCAATTACTTTACCGTCTAAGGTCGCAAGACTTGGACGTAGAGCCTGCAAAATCTCTTTATCAGGGTTAGCACCATCGCTATTCCAAAAAGCTATTTCATCGAGAATGGCACACGCTACAGAATATCCACGGGTTGACTTGAGTGATGCGGTTGTTACTTCAATCACACAACGGTTGTTTAATTCGATTGTGTCCGTCGATTCTTTGATCAACATTTGTGACAGAATTTCACTTTCTCTTATTATTGCACTGATATATCTAAAAACAGTACGGGCTTGCTTTCTATCACTCGCAATGACCATGATTGTGGCCACTTCACCACGGCTGAGTTTGTCTTTATGATTATTAAAGATCGCTTCATAAACTGCCAGTAACGCGCTTATGTTTGACTTTCCACCACGACGACCAATAACGAGCCATAGTTCCCTAAAATCATTACACGACGGTTTACGTTTAGTTAACGAGTAATACTTGGTGGCATCGGTATTGAGATTGTAAAACCCTGCGAGTAACGACCTCCATGATTGCCATGAGGGGTTGATAAACTGATCACCTACCAACTGGGGATCATCCATAAATTCAATGATGTTCACTAATTACCTCTAGCCGTTAAGTAATCAGCGACACTTTTTACCTGTCTTACCCGATCTAGTCCTAATTTAGCGTAAATGCCTTGAAGTGAATTAACGGCCTGAGTCCATCGACCTGAGTCAAAATCTCCACCAGTAGCCAATACTTTTTCTTGCTCAGCTAGGAAGTACTCAAGCCATAGGCTGCGCTCAACCAATGACAATTGTTGATAAGACAGTTTGTCCGATCCTCCAAGATCATCAGTTAAAGCCATGTGTCGCGCTCGCATTTCCTGCGCGATATTAGTACGCCCATCTAATTCGTTTATAAACCCTGCTTTGAACTTGTTTGGTATCATGTGTACCTACGATCTAATTGCCATGTATTAATGAGGTAATTATATCGTATTTATGGGGTTAATGTTGGTTTTTATGATGGGTTTTTTGTGTCGGGCGGTAACGACGCTAATTATAATGGGCTTCACAGGTTTTGTGGTTACCATTATCGGACTTGAATAGGGTAGGGAGTGCGAATATTTGGATTTTATCGCCCAACTAGACGATAAACCAAGTTATACCTATTTTTCTTTATCACAATTGAATGCTTCATAATAAGATTTGAGCATTATAGTTGATATATGTTGGTGGTGTTCTTCTGGGTGCTCATTAAGATACTTCAATAAGATTCTATTAATTTGTGAACCATTAAGATTATCTGGAAAGCAAAACATTTGTTCTTTTTCACTCAACTCATCTGATACTAATAAACCAGTGTACAACCCTATCCCTAAGCCTGCTGTGTATATTCTAGCTATTTCTTTAGAAGATTCGTCCGCTTCAATTAGGTTTAAAATTTCTGTTCCTGTCATTCCAGCCGAATCTGCGTGTGCTGTTGTACTCAGAAAAAGTGGTAAGAAAAGAAGTGGAATTATTTTGAATGCTTTCATTATTTATCCTCAGGCTAAGTTTTAAAACTATATCCTTGTTGCTATGTAATATCAATATTGCCCAGTTCAGTTATACTGCATTCCATAGATTCTAAGAATTATCAAACTCAGAACTTTAATAGCTTAACTAGGCATAACCGTCACCGAAGTCAATGTCATCAGTATGTTTGTTATAGTACCCCTTAACACTTACTTCTTTCAACGTAGCTCTTTCAATGCGTTTATCTGTACATGCGTTTAAAAATGGCTGTACCCTAGGTCTTTGTTGGTCTAGCAAAATTTCACTGTGTAAAGGCTCTGTGCTAGGTGTGTGTAAGTGTTGTGCTTGATGTGTGCGCTTTGCGTGCCTAATCTGTGTGTGTTTAGTTGCGAAATCATGGGGTATAAAAGCTAAAATATGTTCGTATGGAATGTGAAAGTTTTCTACTGACTCGTTCATTAACTTGGAGCCATTATCACCGAACTTCTTGGTCACCCCTGTGATAAGCCGTTCTGTGTAGTGCTTCATAGGTAGCCTTGATGCCCTTGCTGGTATTGTACCTGTAATTTTAACGAATAATTTATACAGCATTCCATTTGGAGATGAGCCAATGTCTTTTCTGTTGTGTCCCTTTCTTACTGCTGTGTCGTTGAAAAATTGCAATACAGTCTTTCCTGTACCGCAATCCTGCCACGTTACTGTCACAGTGGCCGCCCTTGATGTGCTGTTAACTTTACTTCTGCTTTGTTTCCTTTCCATTCCCATAAGGATCGGAGTGTTCAATAGTTTCGCCAAGGCTGTTGGAACATGGTTATAATGTTTTGGAGGTATTATTTCATCATTAACATAAAGATTACCATGTCTCACTTCAACTTTTTTATCTGCCCATATAAGTTCAAGTAGGGGTCTTAATTCGTCGAGTATAAGGTGGTTGTTATCGCAAGCTTTGTTATTTGTGTTGAAATAGTTAGAATTAAGAAAGGGCGTTTTCATTTTTTCTGAACTAACGTACAGTGGTAACAACGGTTTATCAGCGTTATTATTAACATTCTCTTTGCAGGTTTGGCCGTTGTCTTTTTGTAGGGGCGCGGTCATATTTTCCATTATAGTTGTCTCCCTTCTTGCTCTGATTCAAACGCAACAAGATCGGACAATTTCCAACGAGTCGAACCATTAAGCTTTATTGGTTTAGGTAACTTATTTTCTTTTACCCAGCGCCATACGCTTGAACGATTTAAACAATAACGCTCAGATAATTTATTTACACTTAGATATTTTTCGTTATACATTGCTAAGACTCTCTATTTGTCGAAAAGAGTCTTATTTTTGATTTTTGGGCTGTTTAAATCGGGGGGATCATTTTCCGAAAAAAGTCCCCCCCCTGAATTTTATTGGATGGGAACAGTTTTTTATCTACGCATCATGATTAGATAATTTTCAATATCGCATTTATCAGGATCATTACGCTTTAAAATTAATAATTCCACTCCTTTATGAAACTGAACTGTTTTCACAAAATTCACTTCATCATCATCATTTAATCGCTCTTTCATTCTGCGAGTGTAATTATTAAGATCTTTCTTACATAAAAATCCATAATCATCTTCGAGTTTTTTTGTCGATATGTCGTAGTATTCAATTACTGCTAATAATTGTGCGATGAATAGCGTAGATTTATTTTCTTTTTTCTTTCTAAATTGAAACGGATCTTTATCGGGGTTTGCTAAATATTTTTCTATACCTCTGGCAACAAGTTCAAGTGTGCCTTGGTGGATCTCTTTACCTTGTGCAACATCATCAACAAATTGTTTCAACTCTAGATTAATCCCTGCCTGATCCTTGATGGTTTTCGAGTCTCGTTTGTTCATAAACATTATTTACTACCCCCATTAACGTATTGATCCCATTCATTCATCATCAGACGGCGCTTATCTATTAGTTGTGATCGTGCATAAGCTGCCCGTGTTTTGTCGCTATTGACGTGGGCTAGGGCAAGCTCTGAGACCTCATCAGGATAGGAAGTACATTCGGTTGACCAGTCTTTAAAACTGCTCCTAAAGCCGTGTGCCGTGACGTTATAACCGATTCTTTTAGGTGCCTTGGATATGGACGCATCAGTAAGCGGATTACCTTTTGAATTAGGGAACAAATATTCACTATCGCGAATTAACCCTTTTATTAATTTCATTGCACTAGCAGACAATGGCACCTTATGTTCTTTACCTGCTTTCATTCTTTCGGCGGGTATTGTCCATAATCCATTATCTAAATCAAATTCGGACCATTTTGCTAATCTGACTTCACTATTACGGCAAGCGGTATAAATTACTAATTCTAAAGCTCGAGCTGATAACCATTCTTGTGCTTTTAATTTAGATAGGAATGAAGGCATTTCTTTGTGTGGCAATGATTTGTAATGTACGACTTTTGCAATCTTACTGGGCTTGGGTAGTGTAAGCTCTAAATTTCCACGCCATTGAGCGGGATTCGTGCCTTCACGTAAACCTTTTACGGTAGCAATATCAAGTATCTTCCCTGTAGCGTTTAAAACGCGTGTGGCGGTCTCCGTTTTATCAAACCATAGATTGTCATGGGTCATCATTTTGAGGATGTGTGCGCGCTTTATATCGCGAATTATCATGTTGCCAATATGCGGGATAACGTATGTATTTAAACGTGATTGAAGTTTTTTTAATTGGGTGTGTGTCTTTAATTCTTTTGACTGTTTTTCAATATACTCACTGGCAATATCATTAAAGGTGATCGCTGAGGTTTGTTCATCAATTAACTTTTGTTTTAACTTGCGCTTTTCTGCTATTGGATCTTTTCCCTCACGCACCATCTGTTTTTTATTTCTAGCCATTTCTCGAGCACTGGATAATGATATTTCGGGATAGCCACCTAATCCAATGTCTTTCCTTTTTTCACCAATAACGGTTCGTAAAATCCAACTACGGGCAAAAGTTTTACTATTATTCACCGGTGCTGAGCATTGAAGCATTAATCCGCTTACGCCACCTACGGCATAAAGTGCCTTTATTGGTTTACCAGTTTTGTTTGTTCGATAAGTGAGCGAACGAACTGCTCTGTCGGATAATTCTTTTGTAACTTTTGGCATTTTGTTACCCATCATAAAAACCAACATAATTGTTGTGATTTGATGGTATTACATAAGACAGTTTAAGACAAGGGAAATATAAGAATCGTTGATTTTAAAGGGGTTGCGAGGCTCTTTGATATCACATAATACAAGGGTTCAGGCGAGGCCCCGGGCACCATTATCTTTTCTTAGGTATTGGTACTTCAGGGCTTTCAGCCCAAATAAAAAAAACAGTCCTTTTGACATTATTAGCCGTATAATTGAATTTGTAATTTTAATTGTTTAAGGGTCAATATGACATTGTTTCGTTGGTTAGTCGCTATTGTTATCTGTCTGGCCGTTTTTGCGAGCCTAGGCTTGATTAAATATAATCAAGTTATGGCTGCTATTGCTTTTGGCGAATCATTTCCCGAGCCAAGTGAAACGGTACATGCACAAACACTTACTCCCTCCCAATGGCGCGCTACCTCGTTGTTGTCTGGAGAAACCGTTGCCCCACAATTAATTATGCTAACCAATCAACAAGCCGGTATTATTACCGCCGTTAATGGTGAGTCGGGTCAAAGCATCGCTAAAGGCACTGTGTTTATACAAATAGACATAAGCGAAGAGTTGGCTCAATTAGCCGCTATTACTGCGCAAATTACTCTAGCACAACTCGATGTAGATAGATTAGGCCGCTTAATTAAGGTTAATGCATCAAGTAAAGAGCAATACGATCGTGCTCAAGCTCAACTTAATGTCGTTAACGCTCAGGCTGATGCGCTCAAAGCTAATATAGCGAAAAAACAAGTAATGATACCTTTTACTGGGATCTTAGGCTTACATTCATTAGAAGTGGGGCAATATATTGACGCCAATACAGCGTTAGCCACACTGATAGGTAATCTTGATCCTATTTGGGTTGAAGTTGAAATACCTCAAGCGCTATCTGATCTTTCTGTCGGTATGTCCTTACCCATTTATTATCAAGACCGCCAAGTACAAGGTTCGATTGTTGCCAAATCACAGGTGCTTAATCCTGTCAATCGCTCGGTAAAAATACGAATGGCAATTACTAATCCTGATAAACAGCTAACTCCAGGCAGTTTTGTGCAAGTCGCTATTCCTTCTACATCTGAACAAACAGTGTATGCTGTAGCCGATACGGCTGTCAGATATTCTCCCCTTGGCAGCTTTGTGTTTGTGCTAAAACTGAATGACAATAACCAATATAGAGCCGTTCGCCAAGAAGTGACGGTTTTAGCAAAGCAAGGTGCTCAAGTTATAATTAATGCTGATTTTGCTACTGACTCAATGATTGCAACCTTAGGGGCATTTAAGTTGCGTGAAGGAATGTGGGTTAAGGTAGCGGAGCAACAATAATGGCTGATATGGACAAAGAAATCAGGGCATTCAATAAACCGAGTTGGTTAGATGTGTTTTCTACCAAACCTGTAATAGCAATTGTATTAACACTCGCTATCGTGCTTATTGGTGTGCGTGCTGTAACCGATTTACCGATCCTCCAGTTTCCAAAATTAGACAGTGCTTCAATTGAAATTACCACACCTTATGTTGGTGCTTCTGCCGAAATTGTACAAGGCTTTGTAACTGATCCAATTGAAAAAGCCGCCGCTTCGGTCCCAGGCATAGATTATATTGATTCAGCGACAACACCGGGATTATCTCGAGTGACAGTATGGTTAAACCTCAACGTAGATAGTGCTAAAGCGTTGGCTGAATTATCAGCACGTTTAGACCAAATCCGCTTTGAATTACCTCAAGGCGCAGAAGATCCAGCTATTCAAGTGGTACGAGCGGATCGTCCGTTTGCCGTTTTTTACCTGACAGTCTTATTTGATGAAGAAAACGCTAAAATATCCCGCTCCGATGTGTCTGATTATTTATCGCGTCGAGTCGTGCCTAATCTGTCTACCATACCCGGTGTGCAACGAGTAAATCTTGAAGGGGGTAGGATCCCAGCAATGCGTATTTGGTTAGATAATACCAAGATGAACGCGTTGAATCTCTCTGCAGATGATGTTGCTACAGCGTTACGCGCCAATAACTTAGTTGCGACCATTGGTCGCAGCGAAAACGACATGCAACGGATAAGTTTGATGACTAACACGTCATTACAAACGGCCGCCGATTTTGAATCATTGATAGTGCGCAAAGTCGGAAATTCGGTTCTCAGGATCAGTGATTTCGCGCGAGTTGAACTTGGCGAAACGGAAGGGGAGACCAGTGCGCGCTTTAATAAGGATACAGTGTTGTACATTTCTGTATGGCCATTACCGGGTGCCAATGAAATTGATATTGGTGATCGCGTGTATGCAAAATTAGCGCAAATTAATCCGACGCTACCGCAGGGCATGACGATTACTGACGGTTACGATGGCACTATTTATATGCGCTCTGCGTTATTAGAGATTTTTATCACCTTGGCCGAGACTATTCTATTAGTGGGCTTAGTTGTCATTATTATGATGGGGTCTATTCGGACTGCACTCGTGCCCTTAATTACTATTCCTATATCGATATTAGGCGCGATTGCTGCGATGACATTGATGGGCTTTAGTTTAAATCTGCTTACTGTTCTTGCTGTCGTGTTATCAGTTGGATTAGTGGTTGATGATGCGATTGTTGTTGTTGAAAACGTCGCTCGCCATATGCGAAACGGGATGTCGAGAATAGATGCTGCGTTGATTAGTTCACGTCAATTATTCACCCCAATTTTGAGTATGACGATTACATTGGCTGCAGTATATGCACCGATTGGTCTGTTGACGGGGTTATCAGGGGCGTTATTTAAAGAGTTCGCATTTACCTTAGCGATAGCTGTACTAATTTCAGGGTTTGTAGCAATCACTTTATCACCGATAATGTCTGCGTACGCTAATGCGGAAGGTGGGCATGAAGGTAAATTCACCCTCAAGGTCAACGCTGTCTTTGTTAACTTACAAGCATTCTACGCACGGTTTTTACACCGTTCAGTAGTGTGGCGAAATCAAATTTTATTTGTCGCGGTATTTTTATCGCTACTCAGCGTCCCGTTTTACCTTTTTTCATTAAAAGAATTAGCCCCAACAGAAGACCAATCAGGCATGAATATTATTGTCGAGTCAGCGCCTGAAGCGTCACTAGCCTATAGCATGCGAAACATGGATGGCGTGGTGGATACGATGAGCCAATTAGAAGGCAGTAAATTCATCTGGCAAATCGTCAATCCTGGTGCGACATTTGGGGGCATAGATTTTGTGTCACCAGAAGAGCGAGACCAAAGTGTACAAGATTTATATTGGCAAGCATTTGCAATGCTCTCTAGTGTACCTGGAGTTAAAGCGTTTCCCATCTTGGAGTCTCCGTTACCTACAGCTGGTAATTTTGATGTGGAAATGGTAGTAATGAGTACCGACCCATATCTTGATATGCAACGTTATGCGCAACTTATGTTGCAACAAATCAATCAATCAGGGAAATTCTTGTTTGCCGATACCGATTTAAAAATTGATTTACCGCAAGTTCGATTTCTTTTAGATCGAGATAAAATAGCCGATCTTGGGATGGACTTACAATCAGTGACGTCGCAGTTAAATATTCTTCTATCTGGAAATTACATCAATCGTTTTGATCAATTAGGCAAAGCATATAGAGTCATTCCTATGCTAGAACAAAGCGGCCGTTTAACGCCTGACGATATATTATCATTACAAATACGCACACCTGCTGGTGATTTAATTTTAGTGAGAAGTATTGCACAACTGAGTACTGAAGTAGGTCCTCGCGTTTTGTCAAAATTTCAGCAAAAAAATGCGTTTCGTTTATTTGGCGGTGTCATTCCTGGAACGACCAAAGAACAAGCGTTACAAGTTATGGAGCAAGCAGCCAATGACATTTTACCAATGGATTACACCACGGATTATGCGGGCGAATCACGCGAAATCAGACGTGAAGGCAATTCGTTAGAAGGGGTATTATTAGTTGCCCTGATCTTTGTGTATTTGTTACTTGCGGTGCAGTTTAATTCGTTTCGTGACCCGTTGGTTGTGTTACTCGGTTCTGTGCCATTGGCATTGTCTGGTGCATTGATGTTTGCGTTTTTGGACTTCACGACGATTAATATCTATTCTCAAGTGGGTTTTATCACTTTAGTCGGCTTGGTTGCTAAAAATGGTATTTTAATTGTCGAATTTGCTAATCAAATGCAAAAAGAAGGATTATCAAAATTAGCGGCAATCGAACAAGCTGCACAAACGCGCTTACGCCCGGTGTTAATGACGACCGCAGCAACCGTATTAGGGCATTTTCCATTAGTATTAGTCACCGGTGCTGGGGCTGAAGCGAGAAATAGTATTGGTATTATTCTGGTGGCAGGTATGATTTTAGGGACATTGTTCACATTAGTGGTATTACCAAATGTGTATTTGGTGTTGGCATCAAATCATCAACCTCAAACACGCGATAATAAAAGTGTTGTCAATGTCTGAAACGTTGTGGCTTGAGTTTATTACTATCGCAGGCGTGCATTTAATTGCGGTGGCGAGTCCTGGTCCTGATTTTGCTATTGTGTTGAAGCAAGTCATTAACCAAGGACGTCGAGCCGCCATATTTAGTAGTGTTGGCATTGGTTTGGGGATCATGTTACATGTTATGTATTCTATATTAGGCTTGAGTTTACTGATTAAAAACACCCCTATGTTGTACAACATTATGCTGTATGCCGCTGCTGGGTATTTATTTTATATCGGTGTGTTAGCGCTGCGTAGTCAACCCTCTGAATCTGCCGTTATTGCACCAAATGATAATGGTTTGGCTTCTCGTTCGGGTAGCAAAGGTGAGCAAAGCATTTGGCAAGCGTTTCGACTTGGCTTTGTGACTAACGGACTTAATCCTAAAGCGACGTTGTTCTTTTTATCCTTATTTAGCGTCGTTGTTGCTCCAACAACAAATGATGCTGTGCGCTGGGGTTATGGCGTATATCTAGCCGTTGCAACGGGGTTATGGTTTGTGACATTAAGTATATTGCTGTCAAATTCCCATATAGATCAATATTTACAGCGATATAGGCACGTTATTGATAGATTGATGGGCGTGGTATTGATAGTATTAGCTATCAGTTTAGTTTTGTTTTAATTTGTATAAAGAGTCTTATGTCCTCACCTAATGCCCCAATAGAAACTGCTTTAAGTGGTCAGTATGTATTTAATATTAAAGCGCTATTACGTTATTCCCATGACAAAACCAAAGCGCAAATATTCCCATTTATCGGTGCAATGATGCTGGCGTTTGCGGCTGTCGTTGTTTTTTCGATGATCTTATTGTCAGCTTTTGGGATTGCTAATCCGCTTGAAATAGAGCGTGCGACAGCACTGCAATTAGAAATGTTACTGATGTTTTTTATGGCACCTATCATTACCGCTTTTTTAGTGATGGGGATCCGCTCTGCGGTAGCAAAACCGATTAAACCGTTAGATATGTTGGCATATTTTCCTCGTATCTTTTTACTCGGTATGGTGTCTATTTTCATTTCATTGTGGATCAGCGTTGGTTTTCAACTCTTTATTATTCCAGGCCTATATTTATGGGTTGTGACCTCATTAGTGTTACCATTGATGGTTGATAAAGGGGCTTCACCTTTTCAGGCCATTAAACTATCATTTAAATTGACGAATAAATACTTAAGTTCTTTTGTGTTCATTCACGGCATTATTTTGTTGTTAATTATCATATCAGCTTTAACGTATGGACTATTATTTTTCTATACAGTCCCTTTTATGTTGACGTTGAAAGGTAAGATTTACGCAGACTTAGTAGGATACCAAATTGAAAACGATATCATCGAAACACAAGAATCAAGAAAAGACGACACCACTTTCGATGCTTAGAACCATTGTATATGTGGGCTTTGGCTGTGTGATAGCATGGGCGGTCATCTACCCATTTTGGACTTCATCGAAAGCATTGGTGAGTCCTGACTCCTCATCTAGCACTGCCGCATTTTTTGATTTTTTTACAATGCCTCATGGTGAAGCATCGGATGATATTCTCACCGCAGGGATTGATCCATTTGCACCTGAGTTTACGGACGATTATCCGGTTCCTGATTTTGCTAGTTTTACTGATGTGAAAGAAAAAAAAACAGCATACTTCGATTTTATTCGACATTTTGCTGAACAAAATAATGCAATTTTATTACAAAAACGCGCATTTATTTTATCCCTTGAAACTCAGTCAGCGGAATTAGATCAACCAGACTTACCTTTTGCAGACTTTGTAAATGAATATCTTGGGAAGTCCGATCGAGAAAAAGTCTCATTTTTAATTAATGAATACCGAGTCAAAGAAATCAATACTCATGATGTCATAGCACGCTTATTACTTCGCGTACACACAGTTCCTGTTGAATTAATTCAAGTGCAAACAGCCAACGAATCTGGCTGGGGAACATCCCGTTTTGCCACACAAGGCTATAATTATTTTGGTTTGTGGTGTTATCGTAAAGGCTGTGGCTTTGTGCCGAGCCGCCGAAATGACGATGCATCTCATGAGGTGGCTAAGTTTAACTCTCCTGGTGAGGGCATGTATCAATATATCCGTAATTTAAATCGCAATCGAGCGTATCGTGAATTACGTAATACACGTGCTGAATTGTTTGATGATCCTAGCATGAGTCAAGATTCATATGAACGGGCGATGGCATTGACACATACTTTAGGTGCTTATTCGGAGCGTGGTGACGAATACATCGATGAGTTACAAGCGATGTTACGCGTGAATAAACCTTTTTTAAATGATATAAAAAATAGAGATAAATAGTGAAATTACCAACATTGATACTGGGCATCACGTTAAGCATATCAAGCCATGTTAAAGCACAAGATAATGCAATACTATCCACTGTAACTTCGACTGCGCCATCGACACAATTATTAGAAGTTGCATATAAAACCTTTTACAGCCATACGCGCAAGCTATCTGGTGATGATATTACTGCATTACGGTTTGCTTTTGGCTTTACCAATATTCATACCGAAGGTTCATTATGCCATATCGATAATGCGTATATTCATACCCAAAAAGTGGATATTCCATTGATCGTGTCTGCAGAACAACGCTTTAGTATTCCGTCTGAAAAAGCGCTACGCTTAGCTGATGCAAAAATCATGTTAGCAATCCGTGAGCAGACTAACCATTGTGATATTAATGTGCAAATTGAAACGTTGCCGGAATACCTTAAAGAACAATATACTCAAGCGGACATGAGTTTTATTTTAAATCAATATATGGCGTTTTTTGATGAGATGGGCGGTTTTATGTCATTTTTGATGCCGCAAGTGAGTGGGCTGCAGTTGCGTTTTGAAGATGATAATCTCAATGCGGATCTAGGTAATCAACTTACCATTGTTCAAGGTATTTTACGTTTATCTAAAGCCCAAATTGGGGCGTTAAAAGATATTACCTTGCCGCTTGCACCTTTGCGTATCACGGCACTGACAGAGTCCAAATAACGGCTCATACTAATTGGTTCCGTGCCGTGCTCAACTGTATTGATATGAATAGCGCCTATACACTTAAGGGCTATTCACTTCACATCTAAATAATTAAGTTGATATAAGATTTGTTTTTCTAAACGATCGACTGCTTCTTGACCTGCAGCATATAATTCCTTGGCTTTTTCGAACTCCAGTAAGCCAATATCACGCAGATGAGGCTCGATTAAAATATCAGGGGGATCGCCAGCTAGTCTGGAACGTGTTACTCGTGCTTGCATGATATCCAGACTATTACTCATGACACTCATAATACCTGGTGGAGTAGGGCCATTGTCTTTAGGCTCAGGAGAAAACCAACTGCGGATAAATCCTTGAGTTTTCGCTAATGTTTCATCGGTCTTTTGTTGCGCTCGAACATGTGCTTGAGTATTTCTATCGAGCATTTCAGGTCTAAAATCAGCACTTAAATTTACGGCAATGACAAAGTCAGCACCTAAGCGACGACATAAATTCACTGGAACCGGATTAACGACGGCACCATCAACGAGCCAACGACCATTAAATTTTACGGGTGGAAATAAAGCGGGGATTGCGCAAGATGCACGAACGGCTTCTACGACTTCACCTTCCTTAAAGACCACTTCTCTTCCAGAATATAAATCGGTTGCGGTCAATGCAAAAGGTTTTTGCATTTCACTAAAGTTAGCAGCTGAAAATTCATCCGCAAGTAATTTAAAAACTTGTTCGCCACTGGCTAACCCCCCGCGACTTATCCCAACGCCTAGCAAACGTAAGACTTGCCAATCACTCAACTCAAACGCCCATTCTTTTAATTTATTAAGATTGCCAGAGGCATAGGCAGCACCTACATAGGCACCAATTGAACAGCCTGTAACAACATCTATTTTTATACCAAGGGCTTCTAATGAATCAATAATCCCAAGATGGGTCCATCCTCTTGCTGCGCCGGCACCCAGTGCTAATCCAATCTTCATAGTGACCTTATTTATTTTATTTCAAGGATCTCAATTGTAGTGTTTTCTACATTGTTGGTTGTTGTATTGTCTAGTTCAATAATAGCTGAATTAAATAATTGTGGCTCGTCAAAACCAATATCACCATCAATGACAGGCTCACCTGTCGTAGTGATCCCTGTGAAATCATATAATGAATCATCAGCTAAATGTGACGGTACAACCTGTTGTAGTGATTTTGCCATTGACGCAATACGTGTAGGAAAACGTTTGTGCCAATCTTGTAACATGAGTTTAATTTGTTTACGTTGTAGGTTTTCTTGTGAGCCACACAAATTACAGGGAATGATTGGATATCCTTTCGATTCACTGTATTGCGCAATATCTGCTTCAGCACAAAAGGCTAAAGGACGAATGACAATCTGCTCGCCATTGTCAGACACCAATTTAGGTGGCATTGATTTTAGTTGACCACCATGAAACATATTCAAGAATAACGTTTCAAGCATGTCATCACGGTGATGACCTAGTGCGATCTTGGTAGCGTTATATTTTTTTGCTGTTTTATATAAAATAGCGCGACGTAAGCGTGAGCATAAAGCGCACGTGGTTTTACCTTCAGGGGTTTTTTCTTTTACAATACTGTAAGTATCTTCATTTACGATGTAATGTTCGATGCCTAATTCGGTCAAATATTCAGGCAGTATATGCGCGGGAAAACCAGGTTGTTTTTGATCCAAGTTTACTGCAAATACTTCAAACGATATTGGCGCAACTTGCTGTAAATAAAGTAAATTATCTAACATCGTATAAGAATCTTTACCACCTGACAAACAGACCATTACGCGATCACCATCTTCAATCATGGCATATTGAGTAATCGCTTGGGCGGTGAGTTTGCGAAGTTTGTTTTGCAGTTTTGTAATTACCATAAGTGCGCCTAGTATTGTCTAAGCCGTAATTATAAACTGATTAATGCCTGGGTGAAATAAAACCATCTGGTTTGATGGTTAATACATCACAATTGATATTATTCATAATATGCTCTGCAGTATTGCCCAAATTATGATTGGTAAATCCTGTCTGACTGCTACTGCCGATAATCAATAGATCAGCATGAATATTATTGGCGACGGATGAAATCACCTGTTCTGGTAACCCTTCTTGGGCATACAAATTGTCACCACGGATATGATGGCGTAAACCGAACATATATAAGGCTTCTTTATGGTGATTTTGAATCGCACTATTAAGTGCGTTAAAGGTGAAGCTAGGACTGGATTTTGCTAGTGGCAGAGGGATCCGCGGATAAGCATTGACCAAATGTAAATTACTCGAAAATAAACGAGCAAAATCCTCAGCGGTTGAGGTTAATTTTTCGTTTAAATCATTGTGATTACGGTCTTCATCTCCGGTATTCACCGCAGCTAATATTTCAGCATACGATGGCCATTCATTATGTTTAACAAGTAAAACAGGAATTGGAGATTTACGCATTAAATGCCAATCAATAGGCATAAAGATATGACTCGTGACAGTATCATGTTGCTTGGTAGACTTGATAATAATATCAGCCTGCTCTTCAGCTGCGGTTTCAACAATACTATCATACTCACGTTTATTCCAATTAATGGCAGTCAGCGTCCGACGTGGTAACTCATAAGATTCGATCAAATCTGATAAGGCTTGATATTGATCGGCTATATATTCAGCCCTAAACTCTTCTCGTTCTTGCGGAGACAACATCGTTGTTAAGTCATAAGTGGGATGGTATACGGTCATTAAGACCATTAGTTTAGCGCCCGTTTTATTGACTAAATCAATACCACGTCGTAAAGCGGGTTGCTCAATCTGTGAGGGGTCTATCACCACTAATACAGAGTTTATATCTATCATAATTTCAATCCGAGCTAATATACGCTTGAACTATAAAATGTCAGTTAGATTTATACTACTGTTAAACCAGTTTCAGTTGATTAAGATCATATTTATGACGTACAAAACTACGCCATTTTGATTAATAGATCGTTATGTAAGCCTTGTGAACGATTATAGATGGTTTCGTAATCAATGATTTCAATTAGCTTACCGTCAACTCTGATCAAGTTCTCTTTTTGAAAACGAGTCAATAAACGGGAGATCGTTTCTACTGTTAACCCTAAATAATTACCAATTTCATTGCGGGTCATCGATAAGTTAAATTGTTTGTCGGAAAAGCCACGTTCAGAGAAACGCTGCGACAGCTGAGCTAAAAAATACAGTAGACGTTCTTCCGCTTTACGTTTATTAAGCAACATCATCAATTCTTGACCTTGTTTAATATCATCACTCATACAGGTCATGATTTGCTTGCGTAACGTAGGGAAGCGCTCTGCCATTTGTTCGAGTGTTGTGTAGGGGACTTCACATACCATAGAGGTTTCTAGGGCTGTTGCACTAGACTGGTGATGCTGTGTACTCAGCGCATCAAAGCCGATGAGGTCGCCTGGCAAGTGAAACCCAACAATCTGCTCTTGGCCATCACTCGTCGTAATATACGACTTAAATGAACCGCTACGAACCGCATAGAGGGATTTAAATTTACTTTGCGCTTCGACGAGTAAATCATGTTTATGTAACGGTTTTTTTCGTTCAATGATTTCGTCTAGTGTTTTTAGTTCGTTTTCGTCAAGACTAACGGGTAAGCATAAATGTGAAAAACTGCATGATTGGCAGTGTATCGAAAAGTCCATTTTATTCATAATGTTGTGCACGCCATTAAAATTAAGAAAGGGTTTTAATTTTTATTAGTATCATTTATTCTAGTGCATTAGTGTCATAGTTAGCAATGTGATCGCCGAAATAATAACTATTACAGAAATTAATTTTCGCGCTAATGGTTGCGTAAATAGCTCATGTAAATATTGTCCACTCATACTGGTTGCAAACAGGGCTGGCAATGTACCTAAACCAAAACAAAGCATGACTAAAGCACCATTTGTTGCGGTGCCTGAGCCCATCGCCCACGCTAAAGTAGAATAGACCAGACCACACGGCAACCATCCCCAAATCATGCCATAAGGTACTGCTTTCATTGCATTATTTAAAGGTAAAAAACGAGCGGATAGGGGTTTAATTAATGAGAAAAAACGTCCACCTATGCGTTCTAACCACGTTAACGATTGCGTAAAACCACCAATATAAAACCCTAATAACAGGAGTAAAACACTGGAGAAAATAAGTAAGATTTTTGGGCTGATAAAGGTATGTTGCGTTAACATATCACCAGAATATCCGACGGCAGCGCCTGCTATCGAATAACTAAAAATGCGACCAAAGTTGTAGGCAGCTAAGAGTTGATAACGGCCAACAGTCGGTGTTGCACTAAAAAGTAAGCTACTCGCAATCCCACCACACATACCAACACAATGTACACCGCCGGCTAGACCGATGAGTAATGCAGTTATATAAATTGAATCCATATCGAGCAACGACTAGTGGCTATCCGGCTTTTGGTCAGCCGAAGTGGTATCAGGTGCTGTAGGGGACGTTGTTGATGGGGAGGGGGATTTAGGTTCTGCTGCGGCTTGGGGAGTGGGTTTAACAATATCTGCCACGTCATCGTCAAATAAAATCGCAGATCCTTGTCTTTCTAGATCATCAAACTGATTTGCTTTTACCGCCCAAAAAAACACGAGCAGTGCAATAGCGACGATAATAATTGCGATAGGTATTAAGACATATATGACATTCATTTAGGCAAATCCGATTGCTGAAACGACAAAAGTCGAGATGAGTTATAAACAACAATAATAGAACTAATTGACATACCCAAGGCAGCCATCCAAGGTGTCAGTATACCAGTTATAGCAAAAGGTAGCACCACAAGGTTATAACCAATCGCCCACATGAAGTTTTGAATGATGGTACGTTTGCAAGCTGTAGCTATAGCTAATAATTGGGTGAGGGGGGCTAAGCTGGGTTGTAAAAAAATCACATCAGAGGCACTTTTTGCTAAATCAGAGGCGTTGCCCACACTAATCGACACATTTGCTTGAGCGAGTACCGGGGAATCGTTAATGCCATCGCCTAACATTAATACATGCTCACCTAAAACTTGACGTTCGCGAACATAAGCAAGCTTTTGTGCAGGAGTACAATGGGCTTTGATATGCTGGATCGGCAACTGCTTGGCAATGGTTTCTACATTGATCTGTGCATCACCGCTTAGTATTGTTTGTTGGTATTGCGCAAGGCGTATTAATGTCGCTTGTGTATCGGGTTTAAGTGAATCATTTAACCAGATCCCGCCTAATAACTGTGTATCAGATTCAACATAAATAGTCGCGTCAGCTAGTACCGTGTAATGCGCGATTGCCGCTTGATGACGCATAAATTGGCGTGTGCCACAACGAATAAGTATGCCATCAATTGTCCCTTCGACACCCAAATTAAGATATTGCTTAGGTGTGCTAACGTGTGTGGTTTCAATCTGTGAAAAAGCTTGGGCAATAGGATGTTCTGAAAAGGCCTCAATACTTGCAACATAAGACAATAATCTATCTGACGTGATATCAGTGATTGATTCGGTACGAACGATTGAAAACTTTCCCTGCGTCAGCGTGCCCGTTTTATCGAAAACGAGATGATCAATATGGGTCAAGGCTTCCAGTACGTTTGCTTGTTTGATTAGTACACCGTCTTGTTGTAACCGCGCCATAGCTGAGGTTAATGCTGAGGGGGTAGCCAGACCTAAAGCACAAGGACAGGTAGCAATGAGTATTGATACCGTGATCCAAAATGCATCCTCATTGCCCAATGTATGCCATACGGCAAAAGTAATACTTGCGATTAATAAGACTGCAACGACGAAATATTGCGATAATTTATCGGCCATTTGCGCGATAGCCGGTTTTTGTGCCATTGCATCCGTTTGCAGACGCAAGATTTGATTGACTAAGGCATATTTTAATTCGGCTCTGACCCTAATTATTATACTGTTATGTTGATTGATTGTGCCGCCAAAGACACTCTGACCGATACCTTTGGTCACCGGTTCAAATTCGCCGGTTAGCATTGATTCATTAATATGCGTGTTGCCTTCGATTATTTCTCCATCAATCGGTATGGTCTCGCCGGCTTTGACTAATACAATCTGACCTGGGGTTAATGACTTTGCAGTGACAATCGTTTGTTCATGGGTCTGTGGGGCTAGGACTGTTGCACTTACCGGTACGTATTTCATTGTGTTTGAAGCGATTTCAGTCGCTTTATAGCGTGCTCGATGTTCCAGAAAACGACTGGTCAGCAAAAAGAAAATAAACATGCATATCGATTCAAAATAGACTTCACCAGTATGCAGGTAGGTCGCTTTTATTCCTGCAATATAGGTTCCCATAATCGCTAAGGTAACGGGTACGTCCATGTTTAAGACGCGTTGCGACAATGCTTTTATTGCCCCAAGATAAAATGTTGAACCTGCATAAAACACAACAGGAGTAGTTAATACCAAACTGATCCACTGAAAATACTCGCGCATAACAGCGTCGATATTACCGAGCCAATCAAAATAAAATCCCATTGATAACATCATGACTTGCATGGTCATGATCCCTGCGAGTCCTAGTTGCTTGATGAAGCGTTTATGTTCGGTTTGATAGGTTAGTTCATGTTGTTCTGGAGAAAATGGTTGAGCATCGTAGCCAATACCAGATAAGCCACTTAGGATAGTGGATAGGGAAGTCATCGAAGGATCCCATTTGATTGACGCACGAGCAGCCCCAACATTCACTGTATTTTGTATGATCCCCGGCTGCTTAACTAAGTGACGTTCAATGAGCCAGCCACAGGCGGCACAAGTGATGCCTTCGAGGGTTAATTGCACTTCTTTTAGATTACCTTGGTCGAGGACAAAATCTTGTTGTAGTTCAGGGGCATCGTAGACACTGAGTTTCGCTAATAATTCCGCTTGTTCTGAAGCGGATGGTGCACGTTGGGCTTTTTCTGTGCGAAATTGATAGTAGTCGGTTAACTGATTGTCAACAATGGACTGAGCGACCGCAGCGCAGCCTGGACAGCACATAACTTGAGGTTGGTCAAACACACGCACAACAAATGAATGATCATCTGGTGCCGCTAAACCACAATGAAAACAAGTATAGTCCATGAGTAAATTAGACCTTTACCTTATTCGGGCTCAAAGGAAATAGTGTCAGAGTAGGGTAAATGCATCGTTTTTTGAATTTTCCATTGTTCATCTAAAGGGGTCAAAGAGATTTTCCATTTTCCGATAATATCGGTGCTGTGACTTCCACGATAAACGCCAGCAGCGTCCCGTGTCAATAACAGTTCAAAGTCACGAGCAGCAATAGTCACATGATAAAAGTTTAATCGCAGAGCTTGACCCTGTTTAGGTGCACCTGAATTAAAGGTTAATGCTACGCTGTTACCATTAATGTTGAGAGAAGTAGTAATATTTAACGTTTGTGCTAGCTCTATTTTGTCTAGACGGGTATTGATGACGCGGCCTTCTTTATAATACTCATCCACTACCAGATCATTATCTGTCGTGACAGCTAACTTGGCGTAATTAAGTGAAAAAATCATTGATGATAAAGGAACCAAAATTAAAAACCATGGCCAAAATTGTTTGTACCAAGGCGTGTTTGCATCGGTAGGTGAGTCTGATGGGTGCATGGCTACTCCAAGTGAAGGGGGCATTGTAAAATTGTAAGATTAAAATAAAAAGCCCCGTTAAAACGAGGCTTCTAGCATACCATAAACCGTTTATTTATTAGATAAACTATATATATATGAAGCAACTACATGGATCTTATCATCACCTAGTGTTTTACTAAATGCTGGCATCACACCATTGCGACCGTAAGTGAGGGTTTCTGTAACACTTCGTTTACTGCCACCATATAACCACACGTTATCAGTCAAGTTAGGCGCACCCATCATTTGGTTGCCTTTCCCGTCCATACCATGACATGCAGCACATGCCATAAAACGTGTTTTACCTTTAGCAGCTAACTCTTGATCAACTTGGCGACCAGATAAGCTTAATGTGTATTCAACCACTTCAGCAATACCATCTTCACCAAACGCACCTAACCAAGCTGGCATCATCGCATTGCGACCACCTTGTAGCGTTTTGACGATAGTTGCACCTGAACCACCGTATAACCAATCATCATCTGTTAGGTTCGGAAAGCCGCCGTTTTGTCCACGCGCATCTGAACCATGACACTGTGCACAGTTTTGTAGGAATAAACGTTGACCGACTTTTAGCGCTTCAGCATGTTGTGGGTCAGTTGCTAAAGTTTCGACATCGATTTTTGCATATGCAGCAAAGATAGGGTCAAATTTTTCATTGGCAAACTTGATTTCACGGTCGTACTGGATTAAAGCACCAGATTCAATCGATGCTTGTAGTTTTTGCTCAGACTCTGCCAAAGTAAGAATACCTTGGTTTGAGCTCTCCCAGCCGAGTAATCCTTTATAAGCACCAAGGCCAGGGTATAGGGCTAAATACGCTAAGCCCCACACGATGGTCATATAAAACATAATCGTCCACCAACGAGGTAGCTGATTATTGATTTCAACAATCCCATCAAACTCATGGCCCATTGACTCGCCTACTTTAACACCCGTTTTGTTTGCTAGTGTCCAGCGAAGTAAGAAGTAACAGCCGGCAATTGAGCCAAGCGTAATTACCGATATCCATATTGTCCAAAACGTAGTCATGTTCAAGACTCCTGTTTATTTTTAATAATCTTTTTCTCTTCATCATCAAACACTAAGTTTGCATCCTCATCGAAGCGTGCTTTATTACGGCTTGAAAAAACCCAATAACTGTCTCTTATACACATCT
>OJAZ01000388.1_pt1 | contig 21644 bp, 20 predicted proteins | sample 1589851 | NCBI WGS metagenome assembly OJAZ01 (sample SAMN05416792, study PRJEB24817) | seawater metagenome | isolation source: Sea water | place: Canada:Atlantic | collected 2013-07 | reverse complement strand
TTAGTCTCGTGGGCTCGGAGATGTGTATAAGAGACAGGAACTTTAGCCTGCTCATTAAGCTCAGTAAGTTGTTGATTCACATGATTGAGTTGCTGATATTCAGCGCGTAAGTTTTCCGCAGGCTCTGACAATGCTAAAGCGCGTAATTGAGTCTCATGCTCGCTATGCTTTTGCTGCGCGCTTTGTTCTTGTTGCTCGGCGTGTAATTTTTGCTTATTGGCTTGCTGAACATTCACTAACCAATGTCGAATATGCTGCCAATGCGTTATCTGCGCTTCAAATGGTTGTTGTTGTGCGCTAACTTTTTCTAGTTCGTTATCAATAACTTGTTGCTGCTCAGGCGTTAATAACTGCAGGCCTGAGTTTTTCGCTTGTAGTAGCTTTAATTCATTACTCGCGTCTTTGTGCTGTTCAAACACCGCTTTAGAAATGTCACCATAAATTTCACTACCGGTCAGCTCTTCTAATAAATCGGCGCGTTCATTCGCCGGAGCATTTAAAAAAGCGGCAAACTCCCCTTGCGATAACATCATCGACTTTCTAAAACGAGAAAAGTCTAAGCCAGTGATGCGAGCAATTTCATTTCGAATATCTGAAACTTTAGTAGCAATAACGTCCGCTTCTCCTGCGGATTTTTCATCAGTATCGTCAAGGTTAACGTCACCGTTTGGCGTTATTTTCGCTAATTCTGCGGTCGGTTTTTGTAAGTTACCTTCAACACTGTTTTTAGCTCGACGTTGACTCCAAAAAGCACGATACGCTTGACCTTTCACCTCAAATTCAACTTCAGCCAAACAGCTCGTAGTATGGCGGGTCATTAATTGGTTTTGCTTGTCAGATATCGTTAAGCGTGGTGTTTGATGGTAGAGCGCCAAACACATGGCGTCGAGTATTGTCGTTTTACCCGCACCGGTCGGGCCAACAATGGCAAACAAAGCACTGGTGTCGAAAGGCGATTGGGTAAAATCTATTTTCCAATGACCTTTTAGGGAATTAATGTTTTCAAAGCGTAGTGATAATATTTTCATTATTTCTGCTCCGCTTTAGTATCAGAGCTATTATCTATGGTGCTATTTTTATCTAGAGAAGGCTTTGCAGCGCTGGCAAGTTGGGTTTGCTCTGCTATTTCGAGGTACAAACTATTTAATCGCACTTTACGTGCTTGCTGCTCATTAGTTTGCCAAGGCTCTATCTCCATGCGTGCATCGAAAACGTCTTGCACACTAAGCTCGCTTAAGGTTATTTTTTTCTCATGACTGGGCATTTGCTGACGGGATTTTTTACTGCGCCTAACGAGTAGCACTTCCACGGGTAACTCAGCGACTATTTGCTCAATACGTGCGGTTAAATCTTGTAAGTATTCCGCGCTTTCAATTTCGATATCGAGCCAAATTTTTTCTACAATATCTGCCGTGTTACTTGCATCTTTGGCGTTCACTGGTTCAGTAATTTGTGTTTTAGCAACGCCAGCAATATCTTCCGATAATGTATCTAGCTGAGTTTTTACCATCGCCAAAGGTTGAAAGCATGGCACATGAGTTAATTCTACATCGCTGAGTTTGCCATCTTTAAATTCGGCAATAACAATACTTTTTTGTGTATTCGCTTCATCAAAACTTAATGCGATAGGTGAGCCACTATAGCGAATATGCTCACTTTTAGTGACTTTTTGTGGGCGATGAATATGGCCTAAAGCGATATAGTCGGCTGCTGGAAATTCGCTGGCTGGAAAGGCTTCTAAAGTACCAATATAAATATCACGTACTGACTCGCTAACCGATGCACCAATCGTGGTTAAATGTCCGGTAGCAATAATAGGTAAGCGAGTACCTTTAGCTTGATTTTCAACTGACAAGGTCTGTGCATGGGAAAATAAGCTTTGATAATGGCCCGTTATGGCTTGTTGTAACGAACGTTGTTTCTCACTGGCCGATTGCCCAGCATAGCTTTTGACAATATCGCGCGCCCGAATAAAAGGAATAGCGCAGATCACCGCTTGTTGATCGGTTTTTAGGCTTTCAAGAACAAATACTTGCTCAGCGATATTATCGCTTACCGCAGAAATAACCCGTGTTGATAATTGCTGCAGTAATTTTTGTGATTCACCCAGCATAGCAACCGAGTCATGATTCCCTGCTAGCACCACTAATTGACAGCGTGTTTGGTGCAGCTTAGCAATAAAATCAAAGTACATTTCGCGGGCATAACTTGGCGGTGTGCCGGTATCAAAAATATCACCTGCAACAATAATGGTATCAATCTGCTGTACTTGAGATTGCTCGATTAACCAATTCAAGAATTGTTGATGTTCACGTGCTCGACTTTTGCCGTAAAAATGTTGGCCTAAATGCCAGTCGGATGTGTGAATAATTCGCATAATGTACGTGCACGCCAAAGTCATAAAAATCAAAGTAATTATTCTACCGACTCTATGGCTAGCTTACTACTGGGCAATTGATAAAGCTGAGAAATATAGTTATCTAAAATCATCAACTATACTGCCAATATATAAAAAATTTATTTTGGAGCACACATTAAGCTTATCAAGTGTTTAGGTTATGTAAATTAACAACAGAGGAAAGCCATATGGAAAATCAAATTGTTTGGGTGGATATTCCCGTCATAGATTTAACCCGCGCCATTGAGTTTTATAGCGCTTTACTTAACGGTGAAGTTAAAAAAGAAGAGTTTGAGCACTTCACCTTTGGCATATTACCGCATGCAGATACCAATGTTTCTGGTTGTTTAGTGCCCTCGCCTCCAGAGCAAATATTTACTTCAGGTCCACTAATTTATTTTAATGTCAATGGCCGACTCGATGATGCTATCAAGCAATCAGAAATGCACGGGGGTCGGCTAGTAGAAGATAAAATATCTATGGGTGGCCATGGTTTTCGCGCTATTATTCATGACTCGGAAGGCAACCGTATTGCACTACATAGTAATACGCCATAGTGAAAACATTAGTATTTTTATAAAGAGTATGCTGATAACAAAGCCATGTAATCATGCTGAATGGCTTTAAATTATCTCATCTTCTTTTTGTCGTTGAGCTAATGCATTCATCAATAAAGTGACTTTTATCGGTGTAAAGCACAAAGTGCGTTCAGCGCCTGTTGTCCCTTCGTCTTCGTTATCAGCATTCCATATAGTTTCGCTCGTAACATTTATTTGTATGGCATGGCCTCGATGCCAATCGCAAAATAATAAACAAGCGCTAGGGTTATTAAACAAATTTCCTAAGGTATTAAAAAAGCCATTACCACGATAATCATCAACCAATAACTGTCCTTGTGCATTAATGGTCACAAAACCAATATCGCCACCGCGATGAGAAATATCGATACCACGGTTATTCAAGTTTTGGCCGTCATTAAAACTACTCGCAATAAAAAAGGTATCAGCATTTGATATTATGGCTCGGTGCGTATCATTAAGTTGTGTTGCTATCGTTGAGGTAAACTCACCGTAGTCAACATTGCCTATAAATGTTTTGGTTTGGATATATTTGGGGCAATTTCCATAGCTTTGTAATACTTTAATTCTGATACTCTTTTGGCTAACATCCGTAATAATACCGTTAATACGATTACGCCTTTTGGTATTAAATTCAATACCAAGTAAGCCAACCCTGTCACCAACATTAAGATCTTCCTTGCTCATATTACCGAGCGAATATTGCGTATTGATCACCAGTTCGCTTGCACTTGGTGACTGAATAAAGTTTAAGGCGCCGAAAAATATCCCAGCATTAATACCTGAATAATAATCACTATAGCCAATAAAAATCATCGACAAAGATTGAAAAAAATCTCGATGTTGTAGAGGCATAAATTCACGAATGAACTTACCACCTATTTCAGCCATACGCTTATCTGTACCAGCCTTTTGTTGGACGGCTAACTCACCTTGATGCCAAACATTTAACAGATCATTAGCCATTGTCTTTCCTTAGGCAGTAATTAATTCAAGTCGAATGCCACCTGGGATCAGGCACATCATATGATGAATTGGTAGTTCACCTAATGGCTCGGGAGCAAATTCAATCTCGACACTGTCAAGCTGAGACAGTTTTTCAAACAGCTGCTGTAATTGTTCTAAATTAGCTACCTTAAGCGCGAAATGATGTAAACCGATATTGTTTTTACGATCAAAGGTTATCATCTTGCTTACATCATTAACCTGCCAGAGCGTTAACATAACCGTACCGTCTGAAACAAAAATTGCTGGATAATCTGGCTTTTCGCCCACAACATTAAAATCTAATTGTTCAATAAAAAAAGCCGCAGTTTCTTTGATATTCGGCACGCTAAGCCCGAGGTGATGAATGCCTAAAGTCGTGATAGCTGTTGTTTCAGAGCCGAGATTATTTTCTGTATTGCACATGGTAAGTAACCTTATTTGCTTTTTAAAGCATGTATGAAAATTAAAATGAACATCTGCCAAATAGAGGTGAACAAGTCTGTCTACCCACTATAGGTGAACAGAACTGTTTACGTCAAGTTTAAAATTGTTATAATTTAACAAAAGCACTAATGGCAAATTATATGCAACCAAGAAAACAACATTTGATCGACACCGCATTAGCATTGTTTAATCAACATGGATATCACGACACCGGTATCGATTTAATTCTGGCGCAATCTAAAGTATCAAAAGCGACTTTGTATAAACATTTTCGCAGCAAAGATGAGTTGATTTTAGCGGCATTGCAACAGCGTCATGAGCAAGTACTCACTGCATTGAACACGAAAATAGTTCAGGCAAATACGAAGGGAACCTCGGGGGCATTAGCCGTGTTTGACAGCTTAGATGAATGGTTTAATAGCGCAGCATTTTTTGGTTGTAATTTTATTAACGCCAGTGCTGAATATACTGATGTTAATGATCCAATTAATAAGTTTACCGCTTTTCATAAACAAACTGTCGTTGATTTAATTGCAACACAATTACCTGAAAAGAATACTGAAATAGCAAATCAAATAGGCTTATTAGTTGAAGGAGCAATAGTGATGGCGCATACCCGAGGTATGAAACAATCCGCGTTAATGGCTAAAAAAATGGCGCAACACTTTATTCATTAAAGTGAAGGAATTCTCGATAAATAAAGCGATGAATAAAGCGTCAAATTAAACGTAAAACCAACCAGCATGTTTTTATTATTCTGGATAACCGGTTATTTTTTTAATACTCTGGTAAATGGGTTTCAGTTGTCGATACATTTTTCGATAAACTTGTTGATACAATTTGTTATACAGCTGAACATTGGCTTGATTGGGTAAAAAAGTTTGCTCGATACGAGTCATTGCCGTTGTAGCTTGTTGATAATTGGCAAAATAGCCCTGTCCGACCGCAGCATTAATAGCAGCCCCTAAACCTGAGGTTTCAAAAGTATGCGGACGATGTGCAGGTAAATTAAAAATGTCAGCGGTCAGCTGTAAAGCGGCATCAGACTGCGAGCCACCGCCGGACACAATTAAGCGCTTTATTTTGCATTTTTGCCGTTTTTCTAAATTCTCTTTACCTTCTCGTAAGGCATACGCTAGCCCTTCTAAAATTGAGCGGTAAATATGAGCACGAGTATGTACGTCACCAAAGCCGATAATCGCGCCTTTTGCTTCAAGGTTTTTTAGCCCTGGTGACCAATAAGGTTGTAACATTAATCCCATTGAGCCTGGTGGCACTTGCGCAACTAGCTGATCAAATAAACTCTCCGCACTAACACCTAAGGTTTGTGCTTTATCAATTTCATTTTGACCAAATTCTTGCTTAAACCAATTGACCATCCAAAAACCTCGATAGATCATCACCTCACTATTAAAATGATCAGGAATGGCTGAAGGATAAGCCGGAATAAAGGCTTGGGGTTCTACATACTTAACGTTATTGGTATTAATGGTTGCTGTTGTGCCATAACTTAAACTTGCCATTTCTGGGCTAATACAACCTGAGCCCAACACTTCACACGCCTTATCAGACGCTGAGGCAATTAATGCTGTCCCCTCTTTTAATCCCGTATGGACGGCGGCATCACGGGTGATTGCCCCCAGTACTTCACCCGGCTTTACCAAACTTGGTAGCATCGAGCGTTTTACGGGTAAAGCATGCCACTTCCAGTCCCATGTTTTGGCCCAATTTTGTTTTCTATAATCAAAGGGAAAATAGCCAACAATACTGCCCACTGAGTCTTTAAACTGCCCGGTTAACCGATGGGTTAAAAACCCCGAGAGTAGTAAGAACTTGTCTGTATTTTTCCAAACATCAGGTTCATGTTGTTCAAGCCAATTCGCTTGTGATTTACGACGAAAATAATCGACAACTTTACTTTGGCCTATCAGGAAAAATGCCAAGCGCCAATACCAAGGCATGGCTTGATTATCTTGACATAAGCGTTGGTCAAGCCAAAGTATAGCTGGCCGTAAGGCTTGGCCATTTTTGTCTAAGTTAATTACCGTGCCACGCTGAGTGGTGACTGTAACGACAGTTACCTTTTCACGATACCCATTTTCAATAACCTCATTTTGCTGCCAGAGTAGCTGGCAACACTGGCCTAACATTTGCCAAAAATAATCGGCATTTTGTTCAGCCCATCCCGGATTTTTAGAAAAATAAGCGTCAAGTTCAATACGGCTTTTAGCCAACAAATTACCTTTGAGATCAAAAAGCAAAGCACGAACACTCTGCGTGCCGTTATCTATGGTCAAGATCAAATCACTGTTGTGCTTTTCTGTGTTTTTTGTCTCGCTACTTTCGTTCATATCTTTACTCATATTGATGAAGTTTCACCTTGCGGCAAACTGTACGAACATTGCCACAGAGCTAAATACCGTCTAATTTCTTCTTGCCACTTCTTTTCGCTCCACGTTAAGTAGGGAGAGCAGAGTGCTTTAACTTGAGTTATTAAGTCACGAGCGCCCTCTGGCAATACGTTGCCTAATCGAGTGCGGCGCAATAATAAATCATCCAAATGTTGTACTTGTTCAAATTTCACCGACCAAACTAACTCTGCCCATAAATGCCGACTATAGCGTATTGGCTGACAGTCAGTTTTTTCACTGGCATGAACAAACGCAGCACTTAACTCACCATAGCAAGCCAGTATTTGCTGCTCAATATCATGACTAAAAGCTAATGATTCAGCGCCTGTGTATTGCGATAAAATAGGTTGCTGACTCGCAATATTGAGTGCGTCAGTTAACACTAATGCGTTTGTTTTGTCGTTAACAGTTAACTGCTGACAAACCATGGTCAGCACTTGTTGTGCAATCAATCTAAACGTGGTTAGTTTGCCGCCAGTAACCGTGAAAACCCCTTGATGCTTTGCAATATGGTGATCACGTTTCTCTTTCGATGGCGCTAATGAATCATTTGTTGTGGTAACAGGTCGAACGCCTGCGAAGGTAGAAATAATATCGTCTTTGGTGATCTGCGCGTGCGGAAATTGTTGCTCTATAGTCGCTAATAAATAATCAAATTCTGACTGACTTATTTTAGCTTCTAAAGCCATATCATCATGATGCTCAACATCGGTCGTGCCCACTATGGTGACATTTTGCCATGGATATATTTGTACTGGTCGCTTATCTTGAGCATGTTGAACAGAAATAACACTGGCAACTGGTAAACGCCAGTTTGCTATGACTAAGTGACTACCGCGTAATGGCCGCATATTTACCGGTGGTTTTTTACTAATGTTAGCTTGCTTATCCTGATTAATCTGTAACAAGTTAGTCCAAGCGCCACAAGCATTCACCACCACTTTGGCATTAATGATTAATCGCTGCTTTTGGTCTTCAAGTAAGACTGATAATTGATTGTCTGCCGCGTTGATATCCAGTGTTGTTACTTGGGCATAATTTAGTGCCTGTCCTCCAAGTTGCAATGACTCTTGTATCAAGCGTTGCACCAACCGAGCGTCTTCGGTTAGTGCATCAAAAAATTGCGTTCCACCGAGTAAATCATGCTCGGCGACCTGTGGCGCCAAGGATAAATAAGAGGACTTGGGCCAAAACTTATGCTGCTTCTCGCCAGCGATAAAATCATAACAAGACAATAAGCGATTAAATAACCACGGGCCTGGAAAAGCTTTTTTATAATGGCTTAATACAAAACTTTGTTTAGTGACTAAAGGCTGACCTTCTTTTAATAACCGTTGGCGCTCAACAACTGACTCTCGGGTTAATGCCACTTGTCCTTGTGCCATATAACGTAAACCGCCATGGACCATTTTAGAGGAACGACTTGAACTGCCCCATGCGAAGTCTTTTTGCTCTAACAACAACACCTTCAGTCCCATTTGACAGGCTAGTTTTAAAATACCCGCGCCGGTAATACCGCCGCCAATAATTACCATATCCCAAGCTGTAACATCGGCAATATCGGCGATACGTTCTTTACGCGTCATCAAAACATGGCTGTTGAGCTTAGCAATAGTCAATTTAAGATCATCGTTATTGTCATGGTTATTAATCTCTCTTTTAAGCGTTTCATTAAGCTTAATTACCTTACTCATATCGGTAATTACTTACATTAAAGCTAAACGGGGAGCAAACGGGCAATTTCTGCCCCCTAGTTGTTCCTTATTCCAATAACGTGCCGGGATTTAGTTGCTGTTCTGCATCAAAATGTTCAGCAAGGTTTACTAATACTTTCATACCCAGTTCACCTTTTTCTACCGACAAATACGGCGCATGATCTTTGCCAACACCATGTTGGTGACTAATCGTGCCGCCATTATTCACTATGCTCAGACTTGCCTGATGCTTGAGTTTTTTCCAACGCGCAAGTGTCGCTGAATAACTATTAGCATTTCGATAAACATAGGTGGTGTATAAACTACAACCTTGACTGTAAACATGAGAAAGGTGAGTAAATACATGTACTTTTTCATTTTCAGCTTTTAGACCGTCGCGCATTGTTGATTCAACTTTCGCCATTAAGTTATCAACATTACTCCAGTCAGTTGCCGTTTCAAAAGTGTCAACTACATACCCCTGAAGCCATAACGCCTCACGCAAGTATGGCGAACGAAAGCGATTTGCTTGCCATTTCTTACCTAATACCTCGCCAGTACTAACGCCGTTGAATTTTTTAATCACACGATTTAATTGCTTTTTACTCGCTGAAATTTGTTGTTTAGTGCCCGTTAATCCAAAAGTCAGCATGCACTTTTCGTCTGCACAACCACGCAACGACAAATAGCGCTCTAACCATTTTATCGCGCTTTCGTGACCAGCAAGCTTCAATTGCGTTTGCGTTTCAACCGCGTTACTCACTCGTAACATAGACAAGGCAATGCGTGACTGAACGGCTGTTTGACAAAATTGACTTGCCGATTGCCAATTTTTAAAGAAGATCACCGAGAACTTCTCAGCATCAGCGACTTTACTCACCCGTACTTTTATTTCGGTTAAAATACCAAAGCGCCCTTCCGATCCTAACAATATCTCTCGTAAATCAGGCCCTGCTGAAGATGCTGGAAATGTTGGTACATCAAGCGAGCCGTCAAATGTTTCCATATTGCCGCCAGCGAATAATTGCTCTATCCGGCCATAACGTAATGACTGCTGACCACTTGAACGACTTGCAACCCAACCTCCTAGCGTTGACAGTTCAAACGATTGCGGGAAATGCCCTAAGGTATAACCACGAGCCAATAACTGAGCTTCAACCATAGGGCCAGGAGTACCAGCACCAAAAGTGGCAATTTGGCTTTGTTCATCTAAATGCAGTAATTGATTCATCCGGCCCATATTCACCGTCAGAACGGGCCGTTGAGATTGTTTTGGATTGATATGCCCGGCAACACTTGTACCGCCGCCGTAGGGAATTAATTCAACTTTATGTGCTTTCGCATAGGTGAAAATATCTTTAACATCTTGTTTATTTTCAGGAAAACAAACGCCATCTGGAAAACAGTTAATTTCCCCGCTATGCATGGCTAACCAATCAGGCAACGACTGTCCTTTAGCATGGCGTACACGTTGTTCAGCATTGACAGAAACTAATGCGTGCTCGGGTAAACGAGATGCCGGTACTGTGTTTATCACCTCAGCTAAATCAATGTCATTAAGACGATGTCCTGCCCCGACAACTTTGCTTAAAAACTCTCCTGCCGATTGTGGTAAATCTATTGAGGTATTTTCATCCCCCCAGCCATTCCAACGTCTCATTTTATAGCCCTTTTATATTTTATTACGCATTATAATAAACCAAGTGTATAGTGATGAAATGTCCTAAAAAGACAGTCAAGGTGACATATTTGGACAAAACTATAGACAGTAGGCATCAATGAGCAATTTTAGTCACTTATCAGTCAATAACAAGCTATCAGAAAAGCAAGTTGATGCAGGCTTAGATAACGATCTCGGCCAAGCATCCGTGGCTGCCATCAATCAGTATTTGCAATTAGCCGTCGAACAGAAACTAGATATTGACACTATTTGCCAAACTATAAAATTAGATAAAAAACTTTTATCTGATAACAGTCAGCATATTAGTGGACAACTTTTTCAACAGCTGATCGCGGCATTACTTATACAATCTAATGATGACTTATTTGGTTTACATACTGCAAAATATGTACAGCCAGGCTCATACAGTGTCTTAGGCTATATATCGATGAACTGTGAAAACTTAGGGCAAGTTATCAGCAAAATTCAGCCTTTTGAAAAGTTAGTTGGCGATATGGGCATAACCACCTTTTCACCATTGGGCGAGCAAGTAAAAATCAGTTGGCATTGCCAATTCACCGACCCGAATGTTAAGCGTCATATGGTCGACAATTGTCTTGCTTCTTGGCTAACCTTTGCTCGTTATTTAGTGAGTCATGACAGTAATCCCAGTGAACTACGCTTAAGTCGACACCAACCATCACTTAGTCAGCAACAAGAATACCAAGCGGTTTTTAAATGCTTGATCCGCTACGGACAAAGTGAAAATGCCATTATATTTGATAAAACCTTATTGTCAGTGCCGTTAAACAAAGGTGACCAACAATTATTAACTACCCTTGAAAGCCATGCGCAGTCACTAGTTTCTAACCTAACAACAGAAGTAGATATTACGACTCAGTTAAAAATGGAGCTAGAAAAAGCGCTAAGAACCGGTGCATTCCATCAGCAAGATATGGCAGAAAAACTTGGTATAAGCGCAAAAACATTACAACGTCGTTTAGCCGTATTAGGTTTGAAATTTCAAAGCTTACTCGATGAAACTCGACTAGCTATGGCGAAAAAACATCTCGCCAACAATGTTTTGAATTTAAATCAAATCAGTATCGAGTTAGGCTTTACCGAACCAAGGTCATTCTATCGTTGGTTTAATAAAATCACCCAGCAAACACCCGGTGACTATAGAAAAAAATTCTTAATTAATTAAACAATTTTTAAATTTTAAAACAACCTCAAGCCTGAAGAATAAGACTTAACATCCCCCAGTAAGTGAAACAAAAAATAAAAACCACCTGAGAACAAGTAAAGCAAGCTTGACATTAAGTAAAGCTTACCCTACATTAATAAATGTAAAACAAACTTGACTTAAAGTAATGTAAACACGACATGGAGCTAAAGTAATGACCAGCAATAAAACATCGTGGAAACAAAAGAATAAAAGTAATACTACAAAGCTAAGCTTTTGGACAGCTATGTGGGTTTTGACTATGGCACTAACAAACTTCGGGCCTAGCTTTATTTGGGATTTCAATATTCCCTTATCGATTCTAGCTGTAACGTTAAACTTAGCCTTAGGTTTTAAAATGGTTTTAGCCAATATAAAGCATCTAAAAGGCTTAGATGAAATGCAGCAGCGAATTCAACTCAATGCTATGGGGATAACCTTAGGTTTGAGTTTAATCGTCGGACTAACTTACTCTAATTTAGACGTATTAAACTTAATAAGTTACCACGCAGAAATTTCGCATTTAGTTATTTTTATGGGCATAACTTATTTAGTGGCAACCTTTGTTGGTCAGAGTAAATACCGATGAAAAATAGACTGAAAGTATTGCGCGCAGACAAAAATTGGACACAAGCGCAACTTGCCGAGGCATTAGAGGTTTCGCGACAAACCATTAATGCTATTGAAAAAGGTAAGTTTGATCCTAGTTTGCCATTAGCTTTTAAAGCGGCCAGGTTATTTAAATTAACCATAGAAGATATCTTTCAAGATGAAGCATAGTGCTTAAAGCACTTAATGATGCAGTTAACGTGCTTTGATTGACAACAATTAACAGCAAAACAGATAAAACCGAATCAATTGATTCGGTTTTGCTCTACTTAACTGACTATTATCTGTTTAGTTTTGTTAAAAGCTCTATAATCTCTTTTATGTTTTTATGAAAAATAGTAAGTAAGGTAAATCAATGAATACAAAAATTTACAAGCACGTGCATACGTTGGCAAAAGATTTATTACAAGCATCAGTGAGAAAGAATCAAGTTAAATTCGATGAATATTACCTTGAATTAAAACAAGTCTGTGAAGATAACGAGAACAGCGATAAAGACCATCCTGTACAGTGGGAAACTCTGGCTGACTTTACCGATGATTTAGCACTAGCCATTACACTTTATGAAAAAGCACTCGTAAAGGCACAAGCGATAAATTCCAAAGATTTTCTGTCATCTATAGCTTTTGCCATCGCTTCACTGCAAGTAGAATTAGGTGACAAAACAAGTGCAATTTTGCATTTAGAAAGCGCTAAAATCAACAGTAACAAAATTGCGGATAAAGAATTAAAAGCCGAAATTAGTGAGCTATTAGAAGAGTTACAAAGTACTTAGCTGTCTGCTCGCTTTAACGCTAAGAATAATATCCTTGTTATATCTTAACTATAGCTTGTTAAAAGCATAGTTAAGATATTAACCCAATGAGCTAGTAATAACGTTGAAAGTGTTTATATAAAAATCTTAAGTCTAAAACTTATAGCCAATACTCAAAGTAAAACTAGCCTTTATATCTTCTTTTCGTCGCTCATTTCTTGTATTTTGAATAAGCCCATCATCAAAAATATCAAACGCTCCTTCTCCTCGTGTGAAACCAAAGCCCGTTCCTACAACAAACCCTGAGTTAGAGAATCCACTAAAATGATAATCGTATGTTGCGAAGACAAATCCATGATCACTTTCCCATGCTTCTATTCCGGCAACAACACCATAGGCATGGTTTGAATTTTCACTCAATGTAGTTTGAAACCCAACCGCAAAACCGACATAGCCTAATGAAGCATAATACTTAGTAAGTTCTGTTTTATAGCCAAATTGTGCACCTAAAATACTGCCGTATTGATGCCCTAAGCCAACAGCTGTTTCAAACTCACCCGACGAACTAACCAAAGAAACAAACGATAAAGCGATTATATATTTTTTCATAAAATTCAATTATATATTGTTATTATTAATGGCTTAACTTAACAATAGGTCGAAATCAGTTCAACCCCAGATTAACGCGATTGAAACATTAAATGATGATTAAATAATAATGAAATGATAATGAAAGTATTGAACAGATTAAACGATGGATTTGGATGAATTTTCGTCTGGTAACATTAGGTTATTATGACAGTTAGGTGCCATAAAGTAGTATACAAATTATATATTGAAAGATCTTTTATTGTATCTTAAACAAGGAAGGTTTTAACGATAAGTAATAGGTTATGGCCACAAAATAAAAAGCACTATCAAGTAAAATTAATAACTCGATAGTGCTCAAGATGCTGAAAAAGATATCATTCACTACTTAATTTAAATAAGTAGTCATAGCTTTAACCTATAAGTTTAATCTATAGATTAACCAATAAATTTACTTAAGCCATCAGTTAATATTTGTTTCGCTTGCTGACCTTGCTCTGTATCTAAATAACTTTGTGCAGTAGAAATAAAGCTTGTGATCATTTCAGGTTTTAATCCTAATGCTTCAAATTGCTTTTTAATGTCGTTTACAGACTTTAAAGAATCGCTATATTGTGAAGCTTTATCAAGTAATCCACCAAAACCTTCGCTAGAACCAGAGTTGAGTTGACTGATATCCGGCATTTGGCCAACTAAACCCTCTACGCCAGGAATAGACTTGGCAAGTGTACTAAATTGCTCGGCTGAAACATTCTCTTTAACATAGTTAAAAATAGACCCCATGCCGCCAGCAGCTTGATCAGCATTAACATCTAATGAGCTTGTTAACATATCAACTAAACCTGCTGTGTTTTGTTGAGTTGGCGCAGGAGCATCTACTGTTTGTTCAGTAGTTTCACCTAAACCGACAAGGCTTTTTAAGCTATCAAACCAGCTTGTTTCTTCAGCTATAGCCGAAGTGCTTAAAGTAGAAATAGTTAAAAGCACGATCAATTTTTTCATTTGGAACATCCGTTATTATCAAATAGTTTCTATGTATTGCGGCAATTATACAGCATTTAACTTCTGGATATGTACTGCTAAATTTAGCTGCACGTTGTAATTGCACAAAATCAACGCTTATAACCCAAGCATTTAGGTGTATAATATCAAGTAATGTCAGTCAAAATAAGTCAACCATGAGCCAAGAAAACGAACAATTAAATAACCCTTTACACGGTTTAAAATTAGACACGCTATTAAACGAGTTAGTGACTCATTATGGCTTTGATATTTTGGCTGAGTACACACGAATTAATTGCTTTAAAAGTAATCCAAGCCTGACTTCTAGCTTAAAATTTCTGCGTAAAACTGAATGGGCAAGAGAAAAGTTGGAGCGTTTTTATTTATACGATTATAAAAACCTACCTGAGCCCGGTGATGACGAATTCGAAATACCCCCTAGAAAACGAGTAGTTACCTTAAATTCAAAGCCGAAAAAGCCAAAAGTATTAGTGCGTGGCGAAGCTATTATTCCTTTAAGTAAAGACAGTTTTAAAGAAACTCATCGTTCTAAACCTGAACATAAAAAGGCTTATAAACCTGAGCATAGTCGCAGTAATAGTAGTAATGCTAGCACAAGTGGTAATGATGAGCGCAGTGCAAAAAGTAGCTCAAATGAAAACAAACCATTTGACCCATATGCTGACGCTCCTCGATAAGCTTAATGACTAATTAATTTTAGCTTCTCTTAACTTTTCATAACTTTTCATAACTAAAAACCCTAAAGTGCTTGCGCAATTTAGGGTTTTTTTAGTCTCAATCTATGTTCAATTTAAAGTCTAATTAAAGTTTAAATCGTGCAACAGAATCCGTTAACGAGTGTGCAAGTTTATTCACTTCATCACTGCGATTGGATAAATCTTGTGACTCTGCTGCGTTATGTGTCGCGGCTTCTGCTGCCTCATTCATTGTAACTTCAATATCTTGACTAAAACCTAGCTGCTCATTCGAAGCAACACTAATACTTTTGCTCATTTCATCAATAGTGTGCAATGCGCTTTCAATTTGCTTAATTGCATTATTCAATTCTTTACTTTGAGATACACACTCCCCCGCTTTATTCTGTCCTTGAGAAATAGCAACTTCTGCGGTTTGAGTTTCTTTTTGCAGTGAATTAATCATTTGTTGAATTTCAGCAGTTGACGCTTGGGTTCGTGAAGCGAGCGATCTAACTTCATCAGCTACAACGGCAAAGCCACGACCATGCTCACCTGCTCTTGCTGCTTCAATGGCAGCATTTAATGCTAATAAATTGGTTTGATCAGCAATACTACCGATAGTATCTAAAATTCCACCAATACTTTCACTGTGCTTACTCAGCCTTGACATTACTTCAACTGAATCACTTAAACTAATCGATAATGATTCAATTCGATTACTGTTATCGTCAGCGATAGTGCGAACTTCAAAACTATGCTTTGAAGCTTCTGAAACATTGTTAGCGGTTAAGTTTGCTTCATCTGTAACACTTGATGAACTGATAAACATCTTTTCTGCAATTTTTTTAGCATTGTTTACGCGCGTAATTTGAGCTGATGTAGATTGCGCAATTCGATGGCTTTGCTCGCTAGTGACCTTCGATGACTCATCTAAAGAATATGCATTTTGGCTTATGTTTTTAAGTAATAACGTTAAGTCATCACTGAGTTTGTTAATGTTATTAAATAAATCACCAAACTCATCTTTATTGGTAATGGTAAGCCGCTGAGTTAAGTCTCCCTGAGCAATCAACGCGAGTGATTTATTAGCCGACGCTAAAGGTTTTAACATTATCCGCGTTGTTACTACGGCAATAAATGTTGCTAATGCAACAAAAATAAACGCCATATAAATCGCTAAATTAACCCCCGTAGCCACTTTAGATTTAGTTGTTGATTGCAGTTCATCAAACCGAGCTTCAGCTAGCGATAACAATAAGGTTAATTGCTGATAACTATCATTAAAACTTTCTACTGAAAGATTATAAGCCAAGTTTGCATTGGTAAAGTCGCCAAGAGCTTGTTGTTTGTTTTGGTATAATTCAGCAGGCTCTACCAATAAGTTACTTAAAGTCGCAAACTCAGTAGCAAACTCTTCAAGTAGTGACTTATCATTAACGCTAGTAAATAACCGTTGCATAAATTCGTAGTTATTTTTGATGTTAGCAATTAAAAAACTGACATCATCTTTATGCTGTACTAAAACATCGAGATCAGTAACCTGCTTTAAGCCTGACATAGTACTTTGCAGCGTAAATAGCATATCGTCTATTCTTGCGCCGTTACCAATAATATCTTCTAATAAACGACCATCGCCAGGCAATTCAAGTAACTCTACATCGAGCATTTTATTACTTGCTCGATCACGGCTTGTTAGAAATTTTTGATAGTTAATTTCAAATGCTTCATTTGCTGTAGCAACATTTTTTTTCGAAAAGTAAAATTTTTCACTTTGGTTAACGTAAGCTTGATAGTATCCCTGAGCTTGTTTAAGTGCTTGCAACATTTTGGGTTGGTCAACTAACTTACCTCTTAACACGGTAACTGCTGATTGAAATTCCTGATTCAACTCGGCAAAGGCTTGCTCACTCTTAATCAAATTTTCAGTATTTGTTTGTGTGAAGCCCAAAGCCCCCACTTTAATCATATTAAGTAATTTGATCTGCAAAGCATTACTTTGCTTTTGAACAGGAACAGCCAATAACTCAACGTTACTGTTAGCTTGACTGATTTGGTTTAATGAACTGTAAAAAAATATGCTTCCTGCAACTAATAAAATCCCTATTGTGCTAAACCCCATTATTATTTTTTGTTTTATTGTTAATGGTAGGTTGTACATAGACACCTCTAAATAAACTTTTTTATGTATGTATTGAAATATCGATCGTGATGATTGGGCACGATTATAGGTTGAACTAAAAGAATGTAAACAGTATTGAAAACAAACACCTTAACGATCAAAATAGAAAACAGTTCAATTCCTTGTTTAATATTATGGTTGGTAAACATGCTTTTTAGCAATTTTTACGGTAAATAAGTTAATTTTTAACTTTAGGTTTATAACCGACGTTTTTAAAATTTTGGCTGGATTATAATTAAACTCTCCTCTATTATCACTTTACTGGTCGAACGTCCGATCAGTGAAATAACTATAATAAAAATATGACGTAATTAAAAATAACTATAAAAATAATGGGGAAATATATGAATGCAATCAAGCATGTAGCAGCTATTGCTGCGCTCGGCTTAACGCTTTATTCAACAGCAGCACTCAGTAAAGAACACAAAATAGTACTGATACACGGACTTCAACCACTACAACTAATATCTGATGGCGACGTAACAGCAAGTGGTCAAGACTATTGGAAAGGCTATTGGGATAATCTCAGTGACGCCCGAATTGATTGGCCGTCATACGAGAGAATCGAAGGTAAAATAGCCACTGATTATCTTTGGCCAAAGTTAAAATCTTTTTCTCAAAGCAATTTTTGTGATCCTGGTTGTATATTTGTAACACACTCTACTGGTGATTTAGTTGCACGTTATATTATCGATAACCAAGAAACTTGGTTAGAAAATGCTGGCTTAGCACCGCTTAATATTGTCGCAACATTCGATATTGCAGGTGCTGGCGGTGGTAGTGAACTTGCCGATCTAGCGGTAAGTGTTGCTCAAGGCACTGAAACCTGGACCTTCGTTATTGAAGCCGCTTTAGAAGCTTGGCTTGGAGGCGACTTAGGTGATGAAATGGGTGTATTACACGACTTAAAAGTGAATAACGCTCGACAACTTGCACCGCTACCTGATGCACGTATTCCACGTTTACGTTTTGTTGGCGATGCTACAGAATATTTAGGTGTTACAAGCCCGTTTATTAAAGGTAATGATGATGGCGTTGTAGGTACTCATTCTTCATGTGGTGGTAATCGACAAGCACGTTTTGGCAGCTGTAGTTCACAAATAGCGTTTAATGGAAAAATAGCAAACCAAAACAATGCGGTTTCAGGCTTTATGCCTTACCACTACCCGATGTTAATGGGCGAAAAGTATAGCCACGGCTCACTACTTGAACCAAGACAAGCAGGTAAAGTAACCGCAGCCAGTAATCAACAAAACACCTTATCTGGAGAAAGTATCCATTTTGACACCTACACTAAAACGTCTGGTTGGTGGATTTGGAAAAGTAATTATCTTTATGTAGAAAATTCAGCTTCAGACAGCATGTCAACGTTGATATATGACGCTATGCCTAACTAAAGTTAGTAATTTTTTATAAATAATAAGCAAGGCTGGGTATCTAATAGTATTAATAACGACAGATACACAGCCTTATTAGCGATAGAAATAAATATTAAAAGATAGAAACTTTGCTATGAAAAACAAAGCCGTTTTAAAGCGATTAATGGTGTTAAGCGTTATAGTTTTTTCTGCTTGGTTGTTTTGGCCTGCAGCGCCAGTACAAAAAACAACGATAAACACACCTTCGATAAGTAAACCACTAATAAAGCCAGTAAGCTCAGCACGAATAGCTATCAGTAAAAAAGCTGAAACAGTTACCGCTCTACCTGAGAAAATAACCTCTAACGATTCAGCGACTCTAGTGGCAAAAGCCTACGCCAGCGAACTTAGTTTTCCGCCTTACTCACAGCCATTAACTCAAAATGATTTTGACCGTTTAGAACCCAATCATTTTAACCCACAATCTATTCCGGTTGACGACCTTGGTAACTCTGTATCCGCATCATTATCAAAATATCGCTATACCTATCCAGAGCCGGTATTTGCAACCCTCTCAGGTGAGAATATTGCTAATGCTTCATTGATACTTACCGATATAACTAGCGGTAAAATACTATTAACTCGTAAATTTGAGCAAGATAACAATATCTGGCATGCTCAATTTGATGGCGAGCGTAACTTGCCAAATCAACTTCAAGCAACAGTTAAAGCAAATATTAAAGGTAAGATCATTAGTATTGCTTTAGCCCTGAAGTATGTTGACTCAGTTGCCACACTAGAAAGTTTTGACTCTGCAACTAGCCAAGATGCAGATATGGTAATAACAGCGAATTTAAACACCCGAGAGCAAGGGCTTTATCGTGTGCGCGCTAACTTATTTGATGCTAATAACCAACCTATCGCCCACTTAGTTAGTAAGGAAAAACTTAATAAAGGTAACGCTAGTTTAGAGTTAAAGGCTCATCAAAGCGTGTTACAAGGTAGACAGGCGCCATTTTATTTATCGACCTTCTCCATTGAGTTAATGTCGCCAGCACCTGGGACGCCAACTAAATATGGCGATAGCGCTTTAACTCAATTTGAGATAAAAGACTTTGCTACTTCAAGTCTCAGTAACTTACCTTATCAACCTAGTCAGCAGGAAAAACAACGATTGCAACTGTTGCAAAATATGGCGCAAGGAAGATAAATAAATTCAATGTATTATGATAAATTCGTCGGTGTTACTTTCGCTAACTCATCTGCAAGTTCAGGTTTAACTGACATTAAAGCGGCTTTTAATTTTACCGAATGTTCAGGTAAAGCGTTACTGAGTGTTTGGTATAAGTTTACCGCATTAATATTAGGTAATATCACGAGTGCTTTTGCCACTGCTAACCCACGCCCTAATTTAATTTTTGCTAACGCTACACACAAATCGATGGCAAGTTCAGGGTCAGCTTCTGCCACCATAAGTGATGTTTTAACTACAGCACGAGGTAAATATTGAGGTTCGTGATACTCAGTACGGGGATCAAGTTCAACAGCAGAAGTAATAACCGAACCTTGCATAACAAATTGCTCTTGCTCATCTATCGGCAATGACGAGCGAACTGTCATTCTATAGATAACAAAACAAGCTAATGACAACTGAATAAAGGCCAAGAAATAAAACAAGGCCGAACCACCAAACTTATCCATCATCAAAGATGCTGAATATGGCCCTAGAATACCGCCTACTGCAAATGCTAAAATCATTGATGACATAGCAGAAACCATCTCGCTTTGTCGTAATCTATCTAGCGCTTCAGAAATACTTAACGGATAAGTACAAGCAATAATGCCACACGTAATAGCTGTGGCTAAAAATACCGCCCATATAATTCCCAAAGACGCTAATATTGTTACGCCAATGCCAGCACTCGCCGATATTATCAACATAACAAGTAACACAGTTCGACGATCGAAACGATCAGACAAATACCCAACAGGAAACTGTAAAATAAACGCACCAAATATAGCTGCGCCCATGTAAAGTGAGAGTTGAAAGCCCGTAATATCGACCCCTCTTGCAAACACGGGCAATAAATTGAAAATGGCAGAATAAAGCATGCCGGAGATCAAACAACTCACAACGCCAAGAGGCGAGCGTTTATATAACAAACGCAACGACATCGAACTAAACTCTTCGAGTATCGGACCCGCATGACGACTCATTACAACCGGAATAACCGCGATACACATTAATATGCCTGCAATAACAAAAAGCATATTATCTTTAGCACTAGCCACATTAATAAGAAATTGTCCACCGAACAGCCCTGCCAATACTACTGCATTGTATATTGCCAATACTTGTCCGCGAGTTTCTTTACTCGAACTATCACTTAACCAACTTTCCATAGCCGTAAATGCACAAGCTATACAAAAGCCCATAACTACGCGCATTGCGCCCCAAAGTGCAGCATCTGAATGCAGACTACACAGTAATATACTTGCTGCACCTAATGAAACACAGCCAGCAAACATACGAATATGTCCGGCTCTTTTGATTAAACTCGTGCTGTAAAGTGCGCCGATGAGCAAACCGACATAATAAAGTGATAAAACAATACCAATAACTTCAGTGCTTAAGCCGTCTAAATTCATTCTTACTGGCAATAATACGTTAATCAAGCCAATACCTGACAATAAAATGAAGCAACTTAAAAATAGAGAAAACAGCGATTTAAAGGTTTTTTGCACAGAACTTTCCTTTGATCATGCCTGATAAATTAGCTTGCGGCACTTAATGAAAAAATTAGCAATTTGCCAATTTTTAATTATCGTGAAGGTTAGCCAGTTAGGTTAACTCTCTTGTGAATAAAACACTTACCAGTCAAAGAGTCAACATCAACAATAGTCTATTCAATAGCCAACATTTAAAGCATTGACAAAAAGTCTTGGTCATATAATGATTCCTAGCAAGTAGCTATAATCAATAACGTCGATAAAATTAAACAACATCATAAACCTGTCTCTTATACACATCTGACGCTGCCGACGACTCCTTACGTGTA
>OJAZ01000382.1_pt1 | contig 21923 bp, 11 predicted proteins | sample 1589851 | NCBI WGS metagenome assembly OJAZ01 (sample SAMN05416792, study PRJEB24817) | seawater metagenome | isolation source: Sea water | place: Canada:Atlantic | collected 2013-07 | reverse complement strand
ATCGCCATCATCGTTGCACACAACCCACTTATTCTGTCTGCAATATCCGGTTTATTGCTATTTGGATGAACATTTTTTTCATACCTCGATAATTTAATATCTGTCCAAGGAGTAGGCTTATGCTCGGTCCACTTAAAATCACAATGGGTACAACCATTAAAAAGAGAATCTTGCCATATTAATTGCTTGTCACAACGAGGGCAGGTATCTATTAACAATTCTTTGTGGACTACACAACGTGCTACCGTGCCAATACACCAGTGTTTATGTATTTGCCTGTTATCTACTAGACACAAAGGACATACACGTGGAAAATCCACGCGTATTTCTCTAAACATCCGTGTTTCACCAAAGCACCTGAAAGGGCGACCGTTATCGACGAGTTTCCTGATAGATGATCGGGTATCTCTATTACATACCGTTGATAAAGCCGTGATGAGATTTTCAATTTCGCTTTCATCCCAAACTCCCCATCGTTTAACTTTAGGTTTATCCATTTCAATAAGCGCTAGAAACTTTGATAACTTAGAAATTCCCTGGCAATAGGCAAGATTTAACAGATGGCCATTAAGGCCATCATTTTCGTGAGGGAATGGCTTAACACCCAAGTATTTAGTCAACTTCACGCCCAGCCATACGAGTGCCCAGTTTATATTTAGACTTTTCATTTTTTACTTTTAGTGATTTTCGGTATTCTACATACTTCGCTGCAACCGCTTCAGGAGGTGCTAGGAAGGGGTCAAAAGGGTGTAAAAAAGAACCCTTGGGCCAAATAGCAAACAGCTGAGACATTTTTTCTTTGCTAATGTAAATTTTGTCTTGATACATCATCAAAAGCCGTATAAAGAACCTGTTCAATAGCCTTAAGTTACCTTGCATAGCTAATAATAACCGAGGCAGCATATCAACAGTACTGAGTGGGCAAACTTTTGCTCCTACTTCTATCAAAGCAGATTCCATCGCCTTGATATACGCGATATATTCTTTGTAATTCGCTTCATTGTCGGTATTGAACGCTTTAAAAGTAACTTTACCAAAACCAACCCGTTGTTCAATTTCTTCAAATTTTTTAAGTACTTCAGATCCTTCCGGTTTCCCTGAAAAAACCACCGCCAATTTAAAATCATCGACCAATACTTTAATAAAAGTAACAACATCATCCGTTGTACACAGTGCATATTTGCGCAAAAAATGTTGAAATTCATCAAAAATTATCATTTCGACTAGCTGCAACTCAATCAATCGATAGAGTTTGGTGGCTGCTGAATCGGTGGAGTTAGATGACGGTCCAATATGTCTTGCACAATAAAGTAATTTTTCTATGACACGGTTGATTGTCGGTTTCCCTGGGACAATAACTTTCAAAATGGGCAATTTGATTAACTCTTTTGTCGGTTGGTATCTAGGGAGTTTATAAATATTACTAATATAGGTATCTAGACAACGAGACTTACCTAAACCAGGGTCACCATCTATGACACAACCTACGCCGTCGAGTCCACTCATGCCATGTGTCATTTTCAGTAATTCGAGCCCTTGTTTGAAGGCTTTATGGTTGAAGGTTTTGAAATGAAATTTTCGCACGATGGGTGGTAATTTTTCTGGGTCAAATCGGCTTTCTAAATTACCGGCCATTGTAATAGGTATATGATTATACATCGGAAGCCTTATCTATATCGTCTGGGTTAATGTTAGGGAATGGACTATTAGTGTTTGTATCAACACCTGAGATATCATTACCTTGCTGATTAAGGTGCTTTTGCGCTTCTGCGGCTATTTCTTCAGGACTTGCCTTACGTTGTTTTTTACCTTTACGCTTACTTTGTTTTTCACGTACTTTGGCGTTTGCTTCTTGTAGTGTTTTGTTGTTGGTTAAAACGGAAGAGCCAGTAAACCCTTTTTTGGGATAAGCGCTTGGGTATTTTGCATCAAATTCAGCTTTAGACATGCCTGCTTTTACACGTGGATCGGTAGTTTTTACTTCAAACTTTTCTTCAAAGAACTCATCGCATACGGTTATAGAGTGTATGTCAGTGGTAGAGTGGAGGCATTTAATCGTCGGCTCTTCACCTTTTGCTTTAAGCTTTAAACCTATTCGCTTAATCCGGCCTTCAAAGTCATTGTACTTAATTTTATTAATAACGACGCCTCCTTCACAGTCGTCACCTAGTACTTTCGCGTAGCGGATTTCACCACGTGGTAGCTGAATATCTTCAATATTTGGTGGTAATTCTGGTGTCCAGTCATTATCCAGTGACTCTTGATATTTTTCATAAGGCGTTAATCCGTATAGGCCTGAATGGGGAGTATGGTGATATTCATCGACCACCCAAAGTTCAAACAAGTTTCTGACTTCATCAGGAGTAAGTACGGCTAAATATTCAGCTGAATCATCAGTGAGTTTCTGATCTTTTTGTGTTCCTACGTAAGAAAAAATTCGTTTAGCTAGTTTTTGCCTGACAGTCCCGTTAAGCCGCTCAACAAAGGGCTTCAGCCAAGCCGCATAGCTTTCTAGGATGGTGTAGGTTGCGCCTGTACTGATGGCAAATCCGGTTGTTTCTAATGAGCTAAAACCTGCACCACCATCAACAATAAACTCCTCAACACAACCATATATTGGCCAGTCACTTTTACACTCTGGATTATATGAGTCTTTATCTTTTGGGCAGATAGCATGACGGATGGCGCTGATGATAGTCGAGGAGCTTTCACCTTTGCCAACTTGCATTTCATAACCCAGTACCATTCTCGTGTGACAATCTATAAATATGATAAAGAGTAATGTCCCTAAAAATCTACCGTCCTCATCAACAACACCAATTTGTATAACTACTCCGTCTCCCTCAACGCGCTCTAGTGGTCTTGAGGTAAGAAAATGGCCAACAGCATTGCGAAGCATTCGCTTAGCTTCAGAGCGACTAAAGTGTTTCAGAATGCAGAGCTCTGGACAAATTTCATATATCCATTGTCGAAAGGTTTCTCGGCTAGGTAATTCATCGAGCGTTTTATTAAGCACGTCTTTTGAGTAAGTAATAAAATCATTAAAGACGCTTTGAACTGTTGGTGGGTTTGGAACGAGGAAGTGCACATCCACCATTTCCAAAGCAGCGTCTCGTATTTCACCATCATATTTACCAGGCTTTGGTGCACGCTTACCACTGGGTATGGTGCTCGCACAACCATCTGTTTTTTCATTTTCTAGCCGTGCCCACTCACCTAAAGTACCTATACTGATAGGGTTATCATCTTTGAGTATTTCTTGACCAGACAATATAGCTTGCTCCCGTTTTTTCGAGCCGCCAACACCTCCTTTGCCGGTAAGTTTCCATAATTCACGTAAATAGACCATTCTGCGTTCATGCTCAATTTTTTGTGCGACATCAAACGTTTTGCTATTAGAGGCTTTCATATCAGACACGAAAAACAACGAGTTCCCAAATTGCTTTTCAGTTTCTTCATTAGTCAGTAATATTGGCTTAGACTGATTATCATCAAACGCTATAGCGACATGTGTTTTGTTTACCACTTGAATTGTTGCTGGGCGGTTAAACAAACGTATTTTGGTGCCAGACCTTCTAAGAGATTGTCCCATCGTTATACTCCAAAACCAGTTGACCAGGTGAGCTCAAGCTCAGACATGTGTTTGGTAATGTCGGTCTGAAAAAGACCATGTGCGATAGAGCGTTTAATTACCCACAGTGGTAATTTACGTTTTTTACACAATTTAATGGCTTCCTTCATCGTAAGGTGTCGAAAACGCCTACCGCTAGTGAGCTCTGTAAATTCGGCTATAGGGGCAGGGTGACGTTTTGCAGGGTAGAGTTGTTTGATATTATCAATACGGTTACCTACGCGGATGTCGACTTCAGTAACAACTCGAAATACTTTGCTTTGTTTAGCAAACAGCTTTTCTAATATTTCAAACTTTAATTTATTCTCTTCTGTAAGTGATTCTTCCAAGTATTTAACCTCGTCAATGTAATAAATTTCGTTTTCAATGATGGCACCGTCAGCTGTATATGTTGTCGGCTTCCCAACAGCGTTGTGATATTTGATTTTAGGTGGCTGCATTTCAAAATATGTTTCATCACCAAGCTCATATCGTTTCCAAAGGAAGTAATCGGTTTCTAGTGTACTTTCTAAAACGCCAACAGTGCCGTGTTGATTTGATAGTGAGAAACTCGTATTTCTCACTGCTGATTGCTTTGCTTGGATTCTTCTTGGTTGGTTCATATTCATTACTGTGTATCCTCTTTTAGTTGTTTTAACGTTTTTTACCTGTCTAACTTTTAAAATTTATATATATCTTTCTAAAATCTAGCTCTTGTATGAAAAATAACCATATAAAAGGTATTGTTCATTTTTCGTTTTTTTGCAAGTAGTCAGCCATCCTCTAACTCATCTTAGTTGCTGATATTGTTGTAATTAATTATTGCTATAGTATGTTTATTGGTCACCCTCACATTTTTATTTGTTAGTTAAAGTAATACTTTTGACAGCTATGGTTAAATAACGTCTAATTAAGTAGTTTTTCCGTTTTTATTACTCATATATGGTTTATCTAAAGCAACACTAAAAACGGAAAATTTTTTTAATTAATTTTCAATGTGATGATTAAAAAGATTTTTATTTATCTTTTTCTGGCTACAAATAGGTTTATCTAATCAGTGGTTAAAAACGGAATTTTTAAAAAAAATAAGTGAAATATAATGAAATGAGGTGGTTTGATGGGGAGTTATCCTGAAAACTATTGACAGTTTTGTTATTTCAATTGGTACTTAAATAAACAAAGTTAAAGTGAAAATATGACAATTTCCTTAGAAGAATTAAAAAAAATAAACAAAAAAATTGATGAGCAATACATAAAAATAATGCCCGTGGCTAAAAGAACAGTGAGAAAAAAGCTCGGCGATGCGACTAATCATTCAAATGAATACATTCAAATAGCTGAAGATTTTGTTGGGGAAGCTGTAGCAAATTTTACCGCTGGGATTAATGCTAAAGCTATAGAGGAAGAAGAGTCTTTGTACTATGGGTCTATGTTAGATAAGAAGAAAAAACCTAAGACTCAGAAAGAGTTAGATGAAAAACAAACAGAACTGTTTGAAGCTTATAAAACAGAAAAAGATTTTATAGCGAAATACATTCATAAAGCAGTGATAAATCAATGTAATACCCGCCTTACTCGTTGGAGTGACGATAAGCATGGGGTAGGTAATGAATTGAGTGATACCCGGAGTAATGAAAACCCTAAAGAGCCTGCGGTAAGAGCACGTCAGTATATACCTATAGATTACAAAGGTGGCACTGATAGCTGGTTTACAGAGAACTCTTCGCATTTACGGGGCTCCCTTACTGAAAACAATGTTACTAAAATAGACTTGGCAAAAGCGTTTGAAGAAAACAATGTTACTAATGAGGAGCAGACTTTAATTTTTCATTTACTCGATGACTATTCATATGTTGAGATGGCTGAAAAGTTAGGAGGATTAGCAGAGCAGTATCGTTATAAACTTGAAGTCGCCTTAGCAAAGCTCAATCTAAAGCCAAAGGATTTAAAGTCCAAGTAATCTAAATATTACGCTTGATTTAAATGAAATGGGTGAAATGAGTGGCAAGAATCGTGTTGATCCCAACAGTTCAAGTTAGAAGCCGGTGACATCAATTTGGAAACTTAAAATGTAGTTGGAACTCTGATTGAATAGAAACAAGTAGCGGACCATATTGATTTCGCCTTCTTTTTTGTTAGGTAACTGAAGCCTGATTTAAGGATTTGGGCGTAGCTAGGCAACATCTATATCCTCACATTTACCACGATTGGTTAAGTCGAATAAGATCAGGTGGAACTGGTGTCGTATATTATCCAGATGCGCGTGCAGAAACACCTATTGGTAAAACGAAAGGTTTTGTGCCAAATTTTCTAAGCGATGGTCCCATCGTTATACTCCAAAACCAGTTGACCAGGTTAGCTCAAGCTCAGACATGTGTTTTGTAATGTCAATCTGAAACAAGACATGAGCGATAAATCATTGTAATCAAGGCAAATTATCGAAAGCTGTCAAAAGTCGTAAACCAATGAAAAACTGTAATTTTTTGAATAAATCATGTGAATTAATGAATGAATCAAAAAATTATAAAATATTTAAAAATAATTTTTTGCCTACTCATTATTAATTTGTTTTAAATCAACGTTAAATACGGTGACAAGTGCTTTAATTTAGGTATAAATAAAGGAATTGTGGTGTGAATCAAAATGATACATACTGGCTATACATTTTCATATCAGAATAATAACAATGAATGTTGATGATTTAAATTACTCGCAAAAACAACGCCTTGCTTATATCGATTTTAAGTTGTTATTTTCTGGGTGGGTAACGCGTAGCGAAATAGTCCAACGATTTGAACTAGGCTTAGCTGCTGCCTCTCGTGATATAGCTTTGTATAAAGAGCATGCTCCAGGCAACATGGATTATGACAATGTTAATAAAAAGTACTTAATTAAGTCATCATTCAAACCGCTATTTACGCATGACCCTCGTAAAACATTAATCAAATTAGCCAACAATATTAGTGATGGTTATGACGCTATTAGCGATGTCCAATTTCCAATAGAGTCGCCAAGTCAGTTAAATGTACCCGATATCTTTGTGGTAGCTAGGCTTTCTCAAGCTATTATCAACCAAAAATCGGTCAGCATTATCTACACATCGCTATCCAGTGGTTCAGCTGCAAGAGAGCTAGTGCCTCATTCTATTGTCGATAACGGCCTACGCTGGCATGTAAGAGCCTTTGATAGAAAGTCGCAATCCTTTAGAGACTTCGTCCTTACACGTATTTCAAAGGTTACAATAAAGCAACAGATCTCTGAGCCTCATGAAGATAAACTAGAAGATAACCAATGGATGCGTATGATGCCGCTTCAGATTGTCCCGCACCCGAACAACGTTAAGCATCCTACTGCTATTGAATTAGATTTTGGTATGGATGGTGGACTGCTTGAATTAAATGTAAGGGCTGCAATGGCAGGTTATTTGTTACGCCGTTGGAATGTAGATTGTACCGAAGAAGCATCACTTACAGGTGGTGAATATCAACTTTGGCTTAGAAATAGACAAACTCTCTATGGTGCTGAAAATTTAACAATTGCACCAGGTTATCAATCGAAATAATAGTTTACATACATAAAGAATAACGGACACGTTCTTTTAGTTTATTTATCAAAGGAAAAACAATGGAAGTAGTAAATTTACCAAACGAACAAGCTGCAATGCTAGCAAGTTCTTTAACAGCTGTAGTTTGTGCTTTAATAGTTATTGCATTCTTCTTTGCTCTTTACAATCTCAAACGAGGTCGAGCTTCAGATTATGTTTCTTATACTCCTGCATTACTCACATCATTGGGGATTTTCGGTACCTTTGCCGGTATTGTAATCGGCCTTATGGCGTTCGATGCCAATAACATTGACGGTAGCATCGAAGGGCTTTTAAATGGCTTGAAAACGGCGTTCTTAACAAGCTTAGTAGGTATTATACTTTCTATTATATTTAAAGTTCTTCAAACATCCGGGGCAGTATCTTCACCTCGAAATATTGAAGAAGTCTCATCAGCTACACCTGAAGATATTTTAGGTGCGATTAACCAGCAAGGGAAATCTATTGAAAGCCTCGTCACAGCGATTGGTGGAGATAGTGACGGCTCTATATTAAGTCAGCTAAAACTTCTACGAGGTGATATTAATGATAACCAGAAAATATCAATTAATGCTCAAAAAGAAGCAGCTGAATCACTTAAAAATATAGATGAACAATTAATAGCTCAAAAAGAATCCTTCAACGTATTCTCAGATAAACTCTGGATAAAAATGCAAGACTTTGCAGATATGCTTTCTAAATCTGCAACTGAAACAGTGATAGAGGCGCTTAAACAAGTTATCACTGATTTTAATAACAATCTTACAGAACAGTTCGGTGAAAATTTCAAACAGTTAAATGAATCAGTAAAAGAATTAGTTATTTGGCAAGAGAACTACAAGGTACAAATCGGTGAAATGACTGAGCAGTATAAGTTGGGCGTATCTTCTATTACTGCTACAGAGGCATCAGTAACTGCAATTAGTAATGAATCCAAAGTTATACCTGAAACAATGACTAATTTAAAACAAGTGATGGAAGTTAACCAACATCAATTGTCAGAGCTTGAAAGTCATTTAGCCGCATTTAAAGATATTCGTGATAAAGCGGTAGAAGCCGTGCCTGAAATCCGTAATCAAATTGACGAAACAGTTAAAACTATTGCTGCATCAGTTGAATCGGCAAGTGGTCATTACAAAGAACTATTAACAGAATCTGATAAATATATTCAAAGTCACATCTCTGCATCAAATGACTTACTTGATAAATTTGTATCAAATAGCAAAGAAGGTGTTGAAAAAATAGGTGAAAAACTAGCAGAAAGCGCAAGTAAAGTTGAAAAAGTAATCACTATTGGCGCGGAGCAGTTTGAAACACAAGTTAAATTAACAAATGTGAGCTTACAAGAAACTACCAACGAAGTTAGCGGAAATACAGTTAAAATTAGAGAAGAGTTAGACCATACAGTTAAAGAGTTGAGTATGAATGTTAGAGATATGGTAAATGGTCTTATTGAAGACTCGAAAATTATGGCTAAGACGTTAACAGATGCGAATAAGACTCTTACTTCAGATACCTCTAATGCTCGCGATAGTGTTGTTCAAAGTATTGAAAATATGCAAAAACGTCTAGAATCGTCTTTAGAAGATGTATTTGCATCCCAAACTCAACACATGACTAAAGTTTTCTCAAATATAGATGCTGGTCTTAAAGACCAAGTAGGTAAAACAGGTGAGGCAGTTGAAAAACAATTAGGCATGATTGATCAATCTGTTCAGCAAGAGTTGAATCGTGTAATGAGTGAAATGGGTAAAGCACTTGGCCAAATCAGTAATCAATTCGTAAAAGACTATTCAAAGTTAGTAAGCCAGATGAACTCAGTAGTACAGGCGGCGTAGATTATGTCTTCAATTGATTCTATTTTTGGTTCTTCAAAGCAGAAAGACGATGGCGAACATTGGTTAACTGTTTCAGACTTGATGGCTGGTTTGATGATGGTTTTTCTTTTTATCGCTATTGCTTTTATGCGTCATGTTTCAATAGAGCGCGATAAGATAAAAGATGTAGCAGTAGCCTATCAGCAAAATCAGGTCGCTATATTTGATGCCTTAAATTCTGAATTCACAAATGATTTAGTTTCTTGGCAAGCATCAATAGATAAAGAAACCCTATCATTTCAATTTGATTCACCGGAAGTACTATTTGCTAGTGGTGAAAGTTCGTTAAAGATTGAGTTTGAAGAAATATTAGCTAACTTTATTCCTCGGTATCTAAGTGTCCTCGATAAATACCGAAGTAGTATTGATGAAGTTAGAATTGAGGGGCATACCTCATCTGAGTGGGGTAACGGTACACACCCAGATGATGCGTATTTTTTTAACATGTCACTCTCACAAAACAGAACACGCAGCGTACTAAACTACTCGTATTTTCTCGCCAAACTATCAAGTGAGCAAAGGGCATGGATTAAGTCTTCTTTTGCCGCTGTAGGTTTAGCATCATCTCGTTTAAAGCTGAATGAAGATAATACTGAAAACAAGCAGAAATCTCGACGAGTTTCATTTCGCGTAATTACCAATGCAGATATCCAAATTAGAAAAATTGTTGAAGGTTTATAAATGAAGTTAACTGTTGATTTTTCTTCACTTCATAATGCCGTCAAAGCGATGGGAGCAGAGCGCATTGATTTTGAACTTTCGAGTGACTTAATCCCAATTGAACCGATTGATGCTCAATTAGGTGAAGGGCTTGAAGTTGAATTAGATGATATTGAATTTGAGACTGGCTTAGCGAGTTACCAAGGTCGGCAAGTATTGCTTTATATTAGAGATCACGGAGGAAGAGTAGCACAAGCTCTAGAAGAAGGTAGTCAAGGGAATAAATATCATATTGCTGACTGTGGAACATTAGCAAAAATGAGAGCAAACGGAAGGTTTGACAGATACGTTGTAACAAATAAGTTATCAGGTCAATTCCATATTTCAGGAGATGACTGGAAAACAAGTCAACATGTGGAAGGTGAAACAAACTTAAAGGTTTGTAAAAACTGTTTAGGTCACTTGAATTATCAAGGATATTTAAATAAGCCTAAAGGACCCATATTTAAAGCTTTTGATCTAACTGATTTTTTTGATACATATAGTTCTTTTTTTAAATTCATGCCTTCAGGAGTGGCGAATAATAAAGATGTTGGATACACCAAAGATTGGGATGATATATCTAAAAAAGTGCGGGTGAAATTTAATTATCAATGCCAGCAATGTGGACTAGACCTTCACCAGCACAAAAGACTATTGCATGTACATCACATTAATGGGGTTAAATCAGATAACAGCAACACCAATTTAACACCATTATGTTGTGATTGTCATCGCAAGCAACCCAATCATCAACACATGTTTATTAAACATGAAGAAACCAGGCAGGTTTCTCAATTAAGAAATGCTCAAGGACTTAATGTTAAAGAAAACTGGCAAGATGTTTACAAATTAGCTGACCCTGGTATGCATGGCGTTATCGATTTACTAGAAAAATATAACGTTTCTTTACCTGAAGTGGGTGAAGAGATACAAAATGAAAAACAAGAAGTCGTTGCAGAATTAGAACTAGCTTGGCCATTAAAAAAAGTAGGTGTTGCGGTAGATAAAACATCCGCTATAGCAGCCACATCAGCTGGCTGGAAAGTTTACAGTATGCGTCATGCACTTAGCCAGTTTGAAGATTTAGCACAAAGATTAAGGTGATATATACAGTAATGGTTTTAATATTTATTAAGAATACTTTTTATGAAAAGTAATAGGATATTTATAGTTGGCGTCATAATAACTATCATACTGATATTCTATTACTTATTTTTTACTTTTAATATGCAAAAAGAAATAAATAATAAGTTACAAGCAAATATTAGTGCAATGCAAGATCAACAGAGAATACTTATTAATTTACTTGAAAATGTAGAGTTTTCGAATAAAGAAATTACGAAAAACTTAGCAGCGAGTCTAATTGATTATCACTATTGCTTCGAAAAAAAATCACTAGGTATTTCAAATCATGATGTTTTAGATGCAGTGCAGGCTGTTTGCATGCCATCTAATATAGAACTAGTTACAGAATATTCCAATGCAAATTCTATCTTCTTAAATTGCTTTATCGAAAAAGGAATAAAGGTTGAAAGAAATGAAAGTACTGATCATATAGCTCAACAATGTGTTGCATATGAAAAAGAAGTATCTAAACAAATTCAGGTCACAATTGAAAAATCAAATAATGACTAGCATTTTAGCCTTAGTATCTAATACAAATTTAACCTTGGTTAAAATAAGAGATTAACAATGAGCCAAAAAAAGAATAAACAAGTTAACTACGCTCCAGGCATGCGCATTGTCGTTCGAGATGCAGAATGGATAGTGCGTCGCGCGGATCCTAGCGCCGACGGTGGTTACTTAATAGTATGTGAAGGGTTATCCGAATTAGTTCGTGGTAAAGAAGGGCGTTTTTTAACTTCTATTGAAAACGATCCTGCAATTGGCGCTAAGCCTATTGAAATTCTTGACCCTGCAACAACAACACTGGTTGAAGACAGGTCATCTAATTATCGTGGCACGTTACTTTATATTGAAAGTTTACTTCGCCAACGCGTACCAACCGATGAGAATATTCATTTTGGCCATCAAGCGGCAATGGACCCACTACCATTCCAGCTAGATCCTACACTCACGGCACTTAAACAGCCCCGTCAGCGTATATTAATTGCTGACACCGTAGGTTTAGGTAAAACCTTAGAAGCAGGCATTTTAATGTCAGAGCTGATGCGCCGTGGTAAAGGTAAACGTATTTTAGTGTTAGCGGTTAAATCTATGTTGACGCAATTTCAAAAAGAAATGTGGAACCGCTTTTCAATACCACTAACGCGATTAGACTCATCAGGTTTACAGCGTGTACGTAATAAAATACCCACTAACCATAATCCGTTTCATTTCTTCGATAAGTCGATTATCTCTATCGATACACTGAAACAAGATATTGAATACCGTCATTACCTTGAGCAAGCCTATTGGGACATTATTGTTATTGATGAAGCGCACAACGTCGCTGAACGTGGCTCTAACTCACAGCGTAGTCGTCTTGCCAAGTTACTAGCCAGCCGTTCTGACAGCCTAATTATGCTTTCTGCAACACCTCATGATGGTAAGCCTGAAAGTTTTGCTAGTTTAATGAACATGCTTGATGCCACCGCGATTAGTAACCCTAAAGAATACAAACACGAAGACTTTAATGAAAAAGGGCTTGTTGTTAGACGCTTTAAAAAAGATGTCAAAGATCAAATTTCAAAAGAATTTCCTGAGCGTCAAATAGAAACCATACGTTCAAATGCAACAGCAGTTGAAGAAGACGCCTACCGTGAATTGCTTGATGCAAACTTTGGCAGTTTAGACAAAAGCAGCGAAGGCGGACAAAACCACAGTCGTTTATTCCGAGTTACTCTAGAAAAAGCATTATTTTCAAGCCCTATGGCCTGTTTATCTACAGTAGAGAATCGCCTAAATAAACTTAAAAACAAAGACGATAGTGAATTTGCTGACGACATAGATACGCTCGCATCTTTAGCGCAATCATTAAAACGAATTGACGCACCTAATTTCAGTAAATATCAGCGTTTATTAACGCTAATAGCAGACAAAAAACAGGGCTTTGGTTGGAAGCCTAATAAAAAAGATGACCGAATTGTTATCTTTACCGAAAGTATTCCAACATTAAAATTTTTGAAAGCTAATTTAACCGCTGATCTGAATTTAAAAGACGGTCAGCTTGAAGAGCTTCATGGCCAAATGCCAGATACTGACATCATGAACATTGTTGAATCGTTCGGTAAGTTAGAGTCAAAAATACGTGTACTGGTCTGTTCCGACGTTGCCTCTGAAGGTATTAACCTACATTACCAAAGTCACAAGATGATCCACTTTGATATCCCATGGTCATTAATGGTATTCCAACAACGTAATGGCCGTATCGACCGTTATGGTCAAAGTAATCAACCACAAATTCGTTATATGATCACCGAAAGTCAAAACGATAAAATTCGTGGTGACAGTCGTATTTTAGAAGTGTTAATAAATAAAGATGAACAAGCACAGCTTAACATAGGTGACCCATCAGAGTTTACCGGTGTTTACGACCAAGAAAGTGAAGAAGACCAAGTTGCCAGCGTTATTGCTGAAAACACCTTTGACGGTGCAGATATTTTAGCTGCCATGTTCGATACCAACATAGCTAGCGACAATAACGATAGTCCCTTAGCTTTTATGGGTGAACCACAAGTAAGTCAAGACGAAAGTGAAGTTAAAACGTTACCGAGTTTATATTCGTCGAACGTTGAATACGCTAAGCAAGTATTAGAGCTAGCAAAGCGCAATAATCAAAATATTGAATATAATGTCTCAGGTAATAACTTATTAAGTATTACCGCTCCTAAAGAGCTAGAACAGCGCTTTAACATGTTACCGTCTGAAGTGTATCCTGAAAACGGACAGTTCTTACTGACTGAAAATGTGGCTGAAATGAATAAAGCCATTGAAGCGTCTAGGGGCGATCAACATGCGTGGCCTAAAATTCAATATTTATGGCAACTGCATCCCGTAATGCAATGGCTTAACGATAAAGTGCTCAGTCATTTTGGTCGTCACCAAGCGCCAATATTGCGCATGCCACAGCATTTATCAGCCAATACCGATGTATTTTTATTAAGTGCAGTATTCCCTAACCGAAAGAGTCACCCTGTTATCAACGACTGGACAGTGATCACCTTTGAAAATGGTGAGTATAAAAACTTACAACCGTTTGATGATTTCCTAAAGCAGCATAACTTAGCTGATATCACGTTATCAAACCCTGCTACCGCTAACGGCGAAGCACGTTTACAAACGCTATTACCTAAAGCTATTGAAAAAGCAGCTCAGCATTTTTCCAATGTTCGTGATGTGGCCATGGAAAAGATTGACGACAAGTTATACAACCAACTTGAAATACTCGACAAATTAAAAGCCAAACATATTCAACAACTCGAAATCCAGTTCGACGATGTATCAATTACACGTATTGCTAATAAAAAAGAATCTGAGAAAGAGCGTGTCACTAAATTGTTTGATAACTACGTTAATTGGATAAAAGACACCATGACCACTGAAAAGCAGCCGTACATTCAAGTTGTCTCAGTATTTACTGGCGCACAGGAGTAATAACGTCATGAAATTATTTGGCATTAACAACGAAAACGACTTTTATTCACATCATTATCTGAGTTCAGTATTTGAAGGTGATATCCGTGGTGTATTAGACACATGGCTAACTGCTGAGGAAAAAGCGAAAGAAGATGAAAGGCAGCAGAAAGAATTAGGTCGAAAAATTGAACTTGGTTATCGCGCACCACATAACCAGCTAAGAAGTTATAGTGGCTCATTTTTTAAATTATTGAACGATCATAACAAAGAGCGCAATGTTGACCAGCGCTTAACCGATCAACGTAAACGCTGGAAACCAATAGTTGAAGCGCTAGGTTACCATTTTTCGCCTACATCAATAGCGCTTGAAACAGGTTTACAATTGCCCGTGCTGGCTCAATATCAAAGTAGTGATCATTCACCGTTTTTATGGATAGTAGAAGCGCACGACAAGTTTGATGAAGACAACCAAGACCCGCTAGGGTTACCTCTCCTTAAAAACCAGTTCAACCAATCTGTACAAAATGATGAAGACGAACTTAAAAAGCAACGTAAGCTGCTTAAATCAAAAGGGGCGGGTGATTTAACGTGGCAAGATGTTATCTCCAAAATGGTGTTTACTCAGCCAGAGCCACCACGCTGGTTAATGCTATTAGGTAATCGTCAATGTTTACTCATAGACAGAACTAAATGGGCACAAAATCGTTTATTGCGTTTCGACTTTGAAGAAATTTTAGGTCGCAAGGAAGCTGACACCTTAAAAGCAACCGTTGCTTTATTACACAAAGATTCGGTTATGCCAGCAAGTGGCCAACCGTTGTTAGACAACCTTGACGAAAACAGTCACAAACACGCCTTTTCAGTCTCCGAAGATTTAAAATACGCACTGCGTGAATCTATAGAATTATTAGGTAATGATGCTACTCAATACTTAATTAATAAAGGCACAGCTAATTACACTGGTGCCAAGGCGATTAACCCTGACGAGTTAAGCCGAGAATGTTTACGTTACATGTACCGCATGTTGTTCTTGTTTTATATCGAAGCAAGACCAGAGCTTGATTACGCGCCGTTAAAGTCGATGACCTATTTAAAAGGTTATAGCTTAGAAACGCTGCGCGATTTAGAAATGGTGCAACTCACTAACGAGACGGATAAACAAGGGCGTTATCTGCACGACAGTTTAAATATACTGTTTCGATTAATTCACAAAGGCTATGATCAAAATAAAAACCGTAAAGATGATTTAACACAAGAGTTAGGCGCAACAGGTGGCGGGTTAGACACCTTTAAAATTGCTCAACTCGACAGTCATTTATTTGATCCTAAGCGTACACCTACGCTAAATAAAGTCGTCTTTACTAATGAAACATTACAACGCATTATTATGTTGATGTCGTTGTCGAGACCATCGAAAAGTAAAAACAAAAAGCGTGGCCGTATCTCCTATGCACAATTAGGTATTAACCAATTAGGCGCAGTTTACGAAGCGTTATTGTCTTACCGTGGTTTCTTCGCCCAACAAGACTTATATGAAGTAAAGAAAAAGGGAGAAAATCCCAGCGAGCTTGAAACGGGCTACTTTGTAACCGCAGAGCAATTGCCTGAATATCATGAAGACGAAAAAGTTTACACCACCAAGCGCGAAGCTGGCGAAACTAAAAAGCGTCTAAAAATGTTTGAAAAAGGTAGTTTTATTTATCGTATGGCAGGGCGAGATCGTGAAAAATCAGCCTCTTACTATACGCCAGAGGTATTAACTCAATCATTGGTGAAATATGCCTTAAAAGAGCTGTTTAAAGAAAAGATTGACCCATTAAATACTGCCAAAGCAAAAGCCGATGCCATTATTAATTTAACGGTATGTGAGCCTGCCATGGGGAGTGCGGCTTTCTTAAACGAGGCAATTAATCAGCTATCAGAGTTCTACCTTATATACAAACAACAAGCTGAAGATAAACGTATACCGCAAGACCAATACACCAAAGAGTTACAGCAAGTGAAAATGTACATCGCTGATAACAATGTATTTGGTGTCGATTTAAACCCGGTAGCAGTAGAACTTGCAGAAGTATCGTTATGGTTAAATGCTATTAGCTCAGACGCATTTGTGCCTTGGTTTGGTTACCAGTTATTTAATGGTAATTCACTTATTGGTGCTCGCCGTCAAGTATTCCCTGCACATCAGCTTGAATACAAATCGCTAAAAACACCAAGTTGGTTGAATCAAGCGCCAACCAGAATCATGCCCAACGAAAAGCGTGAAGAGCATCAAGTTTATCACTTTCTATTGGGTGATAATGGTATGGCTAACTATACCGACAAAGTGGTTAAAGGCTTAAAAACCGATGAAATAACAGCTATTAACAAATGGCGCAAAGAGTTTAACAAACCATGGTTAGATGATGAAAAATCACAACTGCAACGCATCAGTAAAAAAATAGACGACCTTTGGCAAGAACATACCAACAGTCGTAGTGAGCAACGTAACGTAACCACTGACAAATTACCTATATGGCCAAACAAAGCGGATGCTTTGGCTATAAGTAATATGTCAGAAAAAGATCTGTTATTAGATAAAGCGATGACAGATGGCGCAAGCTCATATCAACGTTTAAAAATGGTCATGGATTATTGGTGTGCACTATGGTTTTGGCCAATCGACAGCGCTGATGAATTACCTGAGCGCTGGGAGTACTTATTTGATATTGAAACCTTGCTCGATGGTTACATTCAGCCCGAGATTTCTGAACAAGAGCTTTTAGATGAAGAAATAGCAGAAGAACCAATCAAATACCAAGCGGATACTAACTTTGAATTAACTTCAGATGAACAAACCGCCATTGGTGAATCGTTCGATATGTTTGGTGAAGAACTTGAGCAAGAAACGGCGCAAGTTGAAGAAGAGCAAGGAAAATATACTAATATAGTAAAGATCAAAAAAGGAGAGTTGGATAAAAAATTAATTTTCAAACATCTTCCTCGTTTAGAGATTGCCGATAAATTGGCTGAGCAATATAAGTATTTTCATTGGGAATTAGAATTTGCGGATATCTTTTCTACTAATCAAGGCTTTGATTTAATTCTAGGTAATCCTCCATGGTTAAAAGTTGAGTGGCAAGAAGGTGGTATATTGGGTGATGCCAACCCCAAATTTATCATTGATAAATTATCCGCTTCCAAAATTAATGATTTACGTGCTGAAACGTTAGAACAATACCCAGCATTAGAGCAAAGCTATATGACTGAGTATGCTGAAGCACAAGGAACCCAAAACTTTCTTAATGGAACGGTTAACTACCCAGATCTAAAAGGTATTCAAACTAACTTATATAAATGTTTTTTACCTCAGGCTTGGATGATCACTAATAAATCAGGTGTTTCTGGGTTTTTGCATCCTGAAGGGGTTTATGACGACCCTAAAGGTGGTAAATTGAGGGAGAAAATTTACCCATGCTTAAGAGCACATTATCAATTTGTAAATGTTAAAAAGCTATTTTCTGAAGTTCTTCATTGGGTTACATACTCAATTAATATTTATGGGGGTAAAAAAGAAGATGTTAATTTTAACTCCATATCAAACTTATATATTCCTAAGCAAATAGATTTTTGTCAAAATCATGATGGTAGTGGCTCTATTCCAGGATTGAAAGATGATAATGATGACTGGGACATATCAGGACATTTAGAACGAGTTATTTGGGTGGACCAAAATTTACTATCATTATTTTCAAAGCTTTATGATAAAGAAGGAACCTCAAAATTAGCAGCTAAGCTGCCATCGATTCATTCTGTTCAGTTAATTTCAGTGTTAGATAAGTTTGCTCATCAACCTAATCGCTTGAATGATATGGGGGGGAAATATATTTCTTTAGAGATGTGGCACGAAACAAATGCACAAAAAGATGGAACAATAAAACGTAATACACAATTTCCACAATCGAGTAAGCAATGGATCATGTCTGGCCCACATTTTTTTGTAGGTAATCCTTTTGTTAAGACCCCTAGAGCCTCATGCAATACTCATTTGGATTATGATACGTTGGACTTGACTGTGATTTCAGATGGATACTTTCCAAGATCAAACTATAGCATCGTATGTAATGAAGCTGAATATTCTCAACGTACCCCTAAAGTAACTTGGAAAGAAGAAAATGAAGTACATCAAAGACCTGTTACGGATCACTATAGGCTTGTAAACAGAAGAATGTTTGGAGCCAGCTCTGAACGGTCTTTTATATCTGCGATAATGCCAAAATATTCAGCCAATATTAATACTGTCATAAGTACTGTAATGCAAGATGTTAACGTTTTAATAAACTTTGCAGGAGCCTCATTCTCGATCGTTTATGATTTTTATCTAAGATCAACTGGAAAATCTGACTTATACGGATCATTGCTCGAAACTTTTCCCTATATTGAAAGTCGCTATATTTCGATGTTTGCTCTTTCACTAAACTGTATTACAAAAGACTATGAAAATTTGTGGGGGCAGTGCTGGAGTGACGAGTTCAATGTCTATAAATGGGCAAAAGAAGATAAGCGGTTGAACAATAGTTATTTTCATAACCTAACTTCAACTTGGAGTAATCAAAGTGCTCTACGCTCAGATTATGAGCGCCGTCAAGCTCTTGTTGAAATAGATGTTTTGACTTCAATCAATTTGGGACTGACTTTAGATGAACTACAAACAATTTATCAAGTTCAATTTCCTGTGATGCGCCAAAATGAAGACGATACTTGGTATGACCAAGCAGGTCGTATTGTCTTTACTTGCAGTAAAGGGCTACCGGGTGTCGGTATAGACCGTAAATTTAATAAAAATAATACTTTTGTTACCGGTATTAAAGACGGTGTTTATATCGATAAAACAACAGGAACAGGAAGTGAAGAGCAACCACAGACCGAAGCGGGTATCCAATTCGGCTGGGAAGACATCAAAAACCTAAAATCAGGCACCGTCACCAAAACCTACATGGACGACACCATGCCAAACGGTCCACACGAGCGCACCATCGAATACCACGCTCCATTCGATAAATGCAACCGCGAAGACGACTACAACACCGTCTGGGCAGAATTCGAACGCCGTTTTAACGAAAAAGAACTCAACAAATTATAAAAATAAAAAATAAGGATATTTGACATGGCTGATAAATTTGAATGGATGTTGCCTGCGCAACTGAGTGAAGTAGAAGAACATAAATCAAAAAAAGTTTATAACTCTGCTAAAGACGAGCTTAAATGCTTAGATGTGGTTATTGATGCTGCGGAAAAAGCACGAAATAAAAGTTTTGGGCTTGATAGTGAGAGACGAAGAACGTCTTTTTTAGAGTTACGACGTCATGCTTTTGGTAAAACAGTTGTTTTTAAAACGGAAAAACAAGGTGTTCTGATTTACCGTGTATCTCAAGCTAATTGTGAATACGCTTCAACAGAGCTAGGGTATGCGACACCGCTTTCTCCTATGGGGCGCTTATGCCGTTTAACTTATTTAGGCTATGCAGGTTCTAGCAAGATTTTTGGTGACTTTGAAGTAATAGAGATTCGTAACTTCACACGTTTTATGGGACAGCAAGCAGAAGATAATATTAGAAACTTTCAGTTAATGCAGAAAAATTCATATACGGCTGATACAGGACATGATGAAGATTTGTTTAATATAAAAAACTTACGAAGAAGTGTAGATAAATGGTTTAGTTATAAAGGCAAAGTGGCTACGGAACCAAGTTTAGATTTTGTCAGTGATACTATTGAAGTTACTGAAGTAACAGAAAAACCTGAACTTGATTTTGATATGGATGGCTTTGACAATGATTATGACGAAGTTGAAGATGTATTAGAGGAAGTAGAACAGGGTGACTTGATTCATAGTGATTATGATCAAAATGACTTTTATGGCATTAGCAACCAGTTTTATTTAAACCCTACTGAAAAGCAAATGGAAGTAATGTCCAGTCATGTTTCATCAGGCCCTATGTTAGTTGAAGGTGTTGCTGGCTCAGGTAAAACCTGTGTTGCCGTAGGGCGTGCCAAAACGCTTTGCGATTCAGCTGGGGGTGGTGAAAGGTTAGATGGTGATAATTCAGAAGACTTTTTTGCACAAGAAAGTAGTGTGGGTTTCGTAAGAACTGGCGAGCTTGTTCAATATTTAAGGGCTACATGTATAGAGTTAGGCTTATCGCATTTACCCATTCAAGAATATAAAGTACTTCAGCATGATCTACGTACCCAACGAGATTTAGAACAAAGACCTTCAAGTACAACGGATAAAGAAGGAAATGCTCTTGTTCCAAAATACAAATATTTGAAAACGGTTAATTACAATTTTCAGCCTGAAACAACAATGAAGTGGATTCAGAAAGTTGATGTTTTAGTTGGTAAGTTACTTAAAGAAAAACTGACTAATTTACTAACGAATCTATCTCTCTCAAGTAATATTCAATGGGACAAAAACCTTTCAGAAGAAAGTGCACAACAAATTTTAAATGCGTTAATAGAACAACTACAAACGTATTTACAACCTATCTGTAATGAACTTACTGATACTAACGGTGTTGCAAGACCGTTCTGTATTGATGGCTATGTAAGTAAAGCGACAAAAGTTATTTCTCAGTTAGAAAAAGATTGGTTTAACAAAGACAGCTTATGGATTAATCCTACCAAAGAGCAGTGGGTTAAAGTAAAAAGTAACCAAGAAGCAATTACTAAGCTTCGACAAAAAAATGCGTTGTTCTTACAAAGAGAACAGGGCGGTTTTTCATCAATATTGTTGAAGTCTATCGAAGATTTAACTTTATCTTTATCGACGGTTAGCCAAATTGTCGATAAAGATGGCATTGAGGTTAATTACAATACTGATGCTGACTTATGGGAACTATTAAAGGAAGGAAAATTAAGCTGTCTTTTGGGTAGGTACGATCTAGAAATTAAAATCGCAGAAGACGATGACTTTATGTTTTCTGCCGCAGCCAATACTTTAGTTGCTTGTATTGATAATAGAATGTTTCCAGCGATTGCAAAAAATCCACTATTTCGATCTATAACGAGAGTAAATAAAGAGAATGAACGCACACAAAGTTCATTGTTTAAGGTGTTTCGTTCGCAAATAAATTCAGGATTACTTGGTAGTTTACGATATGCTGATTTATACCTAAGTGCATTAAAATCTGATGGCAATAAGTCGTCAATGAAAGAAGACAAAAATGTAATAAAGCGTTTAGAGAGTAAGTCGTTAGCAGATCATGATATTGATGTGTTACTCGCTATTGCTCAAATAATTAGTCGAGGCGCTACTGATTTAAAATCCAATCAATTTCATTTAGAAGAACAAGAGAATTATTTTAGAACAGTCTTTATTGATGAAGTACAAGACTTTACTGAGGTTCAAGTGTTCTTGATGGGAAGACAAGCTCATCCTAAATATAACGCTATTACTCTGGTAGGTGATTTATACCAGCAATTATATTCAGGTAGTGCTAGTGACCCATCGGTTTGTTTCCCATATCAAGGAACAATAGATAAAACCTGTCTCTTATACACATCTGACGCTGCCGACGACTCCTTACGTGTA
>OJAZ01000375.1_pt1 | contig 22145 bp, 15 predicted proteins | sample 1589851 | NCBI WGS metagenome assembly OJAZ01 (sample SAMN05416792, study PRJEB24817) | seawater metagenome | isolation source: Sea water | place: Canada:Atlantic | collected 2013-07 | reverse complement strand
GATCTTTTTAAAAAATTCAGATGAAATAAAGCATTATTTCCAAGGCGCTAACGCCCCCACAGCGCCATAGAACCAGCGATTGTATGCCCAATATTACTTAGCCACTCAACTACACCTCTTCTTTCAATTGAAGTAAATACTCTTTCATAAATTGAGTGCGAATTTCCGCTTCAATTTTTGCTGATTTTGTATTCATTGTTTCTACAATTTTGAGTAATTTTACATAAAAGTGATCAATGGTATACCTGCTATCATCTGGTTCCTTATGTATGCAAAACGTATCTTTCGTATTGTAAAGTTTAGTGCCTAGGCTTGCACTTACTTGCAGACACCTTGCGATACCAATAGCTCCCAATGCATCTAGTCGATCTGAATCTTGTATTATCTGCGCTTCTAATGTTTCGGGCTTAATATTTGCACTAAAACTATGAGCTGTTATTGCATAATGGATAGCATCAAAATATATGCTCGGATAGTGAATGGACGCTAAGAAAGCAATCGCTTTATCAGCAGCCAACCTCGAACTTTTCGCTCTTTCCGGATGATTATTGGGGAATGACAAACAATCATGAAGATAAGCCGCCGGCAACACTACTTCAAGATTGGCGCGTTCTTTGGTACATAAAATCTTAGCTGATTTTACTACACCTAAAATATGATTCATATCATGAGCCTGATCTTGAATCATTTCACCTTGAATAAAAACTAGCAGATCAGTTTTAAATTTTTCTAATACTTGCAATTGACACTCCGAGATCATAATACATCTAACGCTATAATAATAAATTGTTTGAGAAAACGTTCAGAAAGATCAAAAACCTATTTTTTGATCTTCATCTGGTGGAATATTCTCGTCAAGTGCATAAGGCAGATTTGTTGAAAATTACTCAAGCTCATTTGGAAAACAGCCTCATTTTATGAACAGGTTTTTACTTGTTTTCGATTTTTATGTAGTAACGGCTCGGTATATCCACTTGGTTGATTTTTTCCCTGAAAAATTAGTCCTAAAGCAGTATTAAAAGCGAGGCTAGTACCAATATTAGCTGACATTGCTCCATAATTATCATCGTCCTTATTTTGTAAATCGACAACTTTAGTCATGCGGAGTAATGTATCCATAACCTGTTGTTCATTAATGATATTATGCTCTAACCAATTACAGATATGCTGGCTTGATATTCTCAAAGTAGCTCGGTCTTCCATTCGACCGATGTTGTCAATATCTGGCACTTTTGAACAACCAACTCCTTGTTCAATCCAACGAACCACATATCCCAATAAGCCTTGAACATTGTTATCTAATTCTTTTTGAATTCTTTCTACTGTTAAACTCGTTTTATCTTTCAATAGAGGCAATGTCAGCAAGTCAATTAATTCCTTTGCCTCATCAACGTTTACTGAGAGTAGTTCTTTCTGGCGGGCTAAAACATCCACTTGATGATAGTGCATGGCATGTAAAACTGCTGCAGTAGGAGACGGAACCCACGCACAATTAGCACCAGAAAGAGGGTGAGATATTTTCTCTTTGTACATATTTTCCATCTGGTCTGGAATTGCCCACATTCCTTTACCAATTTGAGCTTTAGTATGAAAACCAACTTGCAGCCCGATACGAACATTGCGATCTTCATATGCTTTTATCCATGGTTGATGCTTCATTTCATCTTTAGGCACCATGGCTCCAGCTAACATGCTGGTATGAATTTCGTCTCCCGTTCTATCTAAAAAACCAGTATTAATAAATACTACTCTTGATTTAGCTGCCGCAATACAAGCCTTTAAATTAACAGAAGTTCGACGTTCTTCATCCATAATCCCCATTTTTATCGTATTGCTTGGTAACTTAAATTCCAATTCTATACGAGCAAACAAATCATCTGTAAACTTTACTTCCTCAGGACCATGCATTTTTGGTTTAACAATATAAATGCTATTTGATTTACTGTTTTTATATTTACTCTTTCCTTTAATATCATGTAAAGATATTAAACTTGTAATTATGCTATCTATAATCCCTTCTGGTACTTGCTCACCTTGTTTTGTTAAAATACAATTTGTGGTCATTAGGTGCCCAACATTTCGTATAAACAGTAAACTACGCCCGGATAACGATAATTTACCATTATCTAACGTGCGGTAATGTCTATCATCATTCAGTTTACGTGTTATTATTTTTCCGTTTTTAGATAACGTTTCAGTTAAGGTTCCCTGCATTAACCCTAACCAATTTCGATAAACGACCACTTTATCAGCAGCATCAACTGCTGCGATTGAATCCTCGCAATCTTGAATTGTTGTTATCGCAGACTCCAATACGATATCTTTAATATTAGCCGTATCGTCTTTGCCTATAATATGATTAGCATCAAACTGAATATCTATATGTAAGCCATTATGTTGGCATAATATTGAGGTTGGAAAATTTTTACGACCATTAAAACCTATCAAGCTTTGAGGTTTTTTTAAACCAGTCAAACTACCATCATTAAGTTCAATTACTAACTCTTTTTGAGCTATAAAGTAGCGTATTGCATTATGATGCTTACCATTAATTAATGGTAAGCTCTGATCGAGGAAGCCACGACAGAATGCGATTACTCTTGCCCCTCGTTTAGGGCTATAGTTACCACTTATATCAATATTATCATGAATGGATATCAGGTCCGTACCGTATAATGCATCATATAAGCTTCCCCACCTGGCATTAGCTGCATTAAGTGCGAATCGAGCATTCATTATAGGTACCACTAATTGCGGCCCGGCTATTGTTGATACTTCAGAATCTACATGTTCAGTAGTAATGGTAAAATCATCAACTTCTGGCACTATATAGCCAATATCGGTTAAAAATATTTTATATTCAGTCACTTCAAATGATTTTGAACCTTGGTTATTATGCCAATTATTAATTTGCTCCTGAAAGTATTCACGCTTGTCTAATAGTGCTTTATTCAAAGGAATGAAATCATCTAATATACTGCTTACCGCCAGCCAGAATTCAGATTGGTTTATACCTGTACTAGGTAAAATATCATTATTTACTAGCTCAAATAGGTTGGTAGCTACTTGATAATTGTTGATTGAAGTGTTTTTTGTCATAATCATTACCTTAAACAACTGATTAATCAGTCTTTCATTGTACCAATTGACTGATAATATTTAATCAATCCGTTTGTTGAACTATCATGAAAAGGATTATTATTTCCTGATTCAAGTTCAAGTTTAATTTTATTTGCTAACCCTTTACCTAGCTCAACGCCCCATTGATCGAATGAGCATATTTGCAAAATGATTCCTTGAACAAAAATTTTATGTTCATAAAGTGCAATCAAACTACCTAGAGATTTTGCTGATATCTGTTTCATTAAAATGGTGTTGGTTGGTCTATTTCCTGTATGTACTTTATGAGGGGAAACTTTATTGATATATGCATCAGTTCTTCCTTTTGCTTTAAGATCTGATCTCACTTGAGCTTCATTGACTCCTTGCATAAGCGCTTGTGTTTGTGCAAAAAAGTTAGCCATGAGAGTTGCATGATGGCCTTTAACGGGAGTATTACTCTTTATCGAACCAATAAAATCGGCAGGGACTACATTGTTACTTTGATGTAAATATTGGTAAAACGCGTGCTGGCCATCAATACCTAGCCCCCCCCAAATTGAAGGCACAGTATTATAGTTTATCTCTTCTCCTTTCCAGTTGACCGATTTACCGTTACTTTCCATTTCAGCTTGTTGCATATACGAAGCTAGCATGTGTAGTGACTGATCATAAGGTAATATGGCCTGGGATTGTGTTCCCATAAAAGTACAATTCCAAACACTAAGCAAAGCCAAAATAACTGGAGCATTACTTTCAAGTGGTTGAGTGCAGAAATGTTGATCCATCTGGTAAGCACCTTCAAGTAATTCAATAAACGTCTCAAATCCGAGATCAATCGCAATAGGCAGACCAATCGCCGACCATAAGGAAAATCGACCTCCAACCCAGTCCCACATATCAAAAATATTTTCTTCAGCAATGCCAAACGCCATAGCATTTAATTTGTTAGCGGAAACTGCAATAAAATGCTTAGCGATAGCGGATGTATCAAATGTAGAAGCCACTAGCCACTTCATTGCAGTTTGAGCGTTGGTCATTGTTTCTGTAGTAGTGAATGTTTTGCTGGAAATGATAAAGAGAACTTTTTCAGGGTTTAATGGCCTTAAAATATTGGCTATTTGTGTGCCGTCTACATTAGAAACATAATGCACATTTACACTATTATCACTATATTGTTTAAGTGCCTCAGTTACCATTTGAGGTCCTAAATTAGAACCGCCTACACCAATATTTACAACATCAGTAATACGTTTACCTGAATAACCCTTCCATTCCCCCTGACGTACCTTATCACTGAATACTTTCATTTTATTAAGCGCAAGTTGGATTTCTTCGGTTATATTCATACCGTCAATATATAGTGGAGTAGATGAACGATTACGAAGCGCTGTATGTAGTACAGCTCTGTCTTCTGTCGAGTTTATTCTTTCTCCGCGAAACATTTTATCTCGCCATTTTTCAACTTGAGATTCGGTTGCTAGATCTATGAGCAACGACTTAGTTTCTTTTGTCATTAAATTTTTAGAGTAATCTAAAAGGAAAGGCTCTAAATTTAAAGTAAAAGTGGCGAATCTATCTTTATCCTGTTCAAATAAATCTTTCATGTGAACTTTTTTCATATTGACAGCATGAGCATTTAATTTTTTCCAAGCTTTGCTGGACATTATTTCGTTCATTTTTTTCCTCTTGAATATCTATAGATGTACTGATAATCATACCTATGCGCATTTTAATAATTTAAATCGGTTACTGAAGCTCAGTTCCTTTCTAATCACCTCTCAGTAGCAACTATTTTTTGATCTAAGACTTAAATCTTTTTTAGGATATGTACTAGAAAATTCATTCTAATTTCAACATTAGGATTCACAAAAGTTGTTTTTTAAAGGGTATTTTTAAAAAACACAGGCTGTAGCCATATAAATAGATCATGATAAGTCCAATCCCGACAACAAATGATTAGTAAAGAATGAAGTTTCGATAATCAGATTATCTATGCCCCTTTTGTTATGAAGGTCTCATGAAAGGCGAAATGACAACAACATTGTACTATTTTAAGATATAACATTGATGTCTCCTCATATTTTGATAAAAGAACAGCTCAGCTGGCCTTGGCTATATAACACTCTCCAACGTTAACAACATCATGTCTTTAAAAGAGTTTTGTCGCTCATCAGCTGTCATCTTAGCGCCAGTTTTGATATGGTCACTTACCGTAAAGACTGCTAATGCTTTTTTGCCTAATTCAGCCGCAACTCCGTAAAGTCCAGCAGCTTCCATTTCAACACCTAAGATTCCCAATTTTTCCATCTGGGCGAACATTTCAAAATGAGGCGTATAAAATAAATCCGCTGTAAAAATATTACCCACAGTAATTTTTTGCTCGCGTTCCTCGGCTGTTCTAACCACTTTTGATAGTAGGCTGAAGTCTGCACATGCTGCGAAATCCCAATTATTCAAGCGTTGTCGATTTACATTAGAGTCGGTACTTGCCGCCATACCTACCAAAACATCACCTAGTGCAATATCATCACGAATTGAGCCACATGAACCAATGCGAATAATTTCTTCAACACCATAATTTGAATAGAGTTCTGTGGCGTAGATTGAGATCGAAGGAATCCCCATTCCAGAAGCCATTACCGAAATAGGTTTATTTTTGTATGTGCCAGTATAGCCAAGAATATTACGAACTTTCGTAACACATTTGACATTATCTAAGTATGTTTCTGCGATCAACTTTGCTCTAAGTGGATCTCCTGGCATTAAAACAGTTTGTGCGAAATCACCATTGTTAGCCGATATATGTGCAGTGGACATAATTTTTCCTGTATTTGATTTTTTTGATTGTAATAAAGATAACTAAGAAACGATTTAAGCGCTCTATAATCCAAATTACTTAAATATTCTCCTGCACTGTTATTCTTAAGGTGCAGGTGAATAAAGTTTTAGTTTTGCTCTGATTGATTTTATATACGGTTAATAGAAATCATATTTAACTTCTATCCCAAAAACGCGAGGTTCATTGACATAAGCCGTTAGGTTATTAAAATCTATTCCACCAATAATATTTTCTTCATCTGTGATGTTACGCCCAAACAATGCAATTTCAAATTCATTTATATGGTCCTTATAGCCGATTCTCACTCCCCCCTCAAACTGTTTATCGTAGTTATATTCTACTGATTCATATAGGAAATCATTGGTTTCGCCTTTTATTTTCCAGTCTGTATACAGGAAGAGCTCAGTATCATTTGATAATGGATAATTATACTCTATATCAAAATTTGCCGTCCATTTAGGAGAATGCTGGAAAGGGTTGCCATCGATAAGTGCATTACCGTCTGCATCAAGTTCATCAGTGACCGTACACAAATCAAATCCACATGTTGCTGTTGACAGGCCGCTCTCATTAATTGATGTTTTGTTGTAACCATAGCCACCAGATATAACTAAGTTGTCTGTTACAATATACTCAATATCAAATTCAAATCCTGTCCCGGTACCTTCCTCTCCATTTAATAAGGTGACGCTATTATCTAAACCACCAACAGCTGTAAGTTGAATATCATCAATGACATAATGAAAAATAGCAGCATTTATTCTAACCTTTTTCCATAGATCAGCTTTTACACCAATTTCATAAGAAACAATTGTTTCCGAGTCGGCAGTTGTTATAGTAGGATCATCGGATAGCCGTGTTTGAATTGTAGGAGCACGGAAGCTGGAAGAAATACGAGAAAAAACCTGGGTATCATCATTCAAAGCATGAGAGAGAGCAATATCCCAACTGACTTTACTATCATCTAATGTTAATGGCTGAAGATCAAAGTTACCAAAGATACCTGAGGTAGGTGGGATCATATAATTGGCTTCTTTCTCATCTTCTGTATAGCGAATACCTGCCGTTAATGTTGTTACATCTGAAAGGTCGTATGAACCTTGTCCAAACACAGCCCAAGTAGTATTCTCAATGATGGCACTAGAACGGATGCCAATATCTGAGGATCCAACCGCATCTCTAGTGTCTAATGCATCGGTATCCAATTCATCTTTAAAATAGAAAGCTCCAAATTGATAGTTAAATTCACCGTCAAAATTACTGCTAATACGTAATTCTTGCGTAAATTGCTCTATATCACTATCACTGGCTGTGTCAACAGCAAAAGGAATAAAACCAGGGCCTGTATCTTGGCCACAAAATCCACAACCAAACCCCCCATCAATATCGCCGCGTGAATAACGCTCAGCTTCGTGAAAAGAAGAGATAGAAGTAAAGTTGTAATCACCTAGATCCCAGTCAACTTTTAGAGTCGAACCATTAGATTTGATATAAGCTAAGTTATTATTACCACCATCCAAAGAAACTCTATCGCGATCAAAGTTATTATTTAATTCATTACTTCCTTTAGATAAAATATTTGCTCGAAATATAGATGCATTACCCTCGTTGTCGCGTGCTTGATGCATAAATAAAACATTTAAATTATCTGTTGGTGTCCATTCAAGCTGTACACGTCCGGCGAACTCCTCAAAGCCGCCAAGTGCATCTTTTTCACCAGTAAAATCATTTGAAATCCAATCTGCCCTTCTTTGTGATAACAACGATAAGCGACCGTTTAAAGTACCATCAATTAAAGCACCTGAAACAGCACCTTCTATATTGAACATTCCAAGATTACCAAGAGATGACTTAACATAACCTGAAAAACTATCTGTAGGGCGTGTGGAGTCAAACTTTAAGATACCAGCAGTGGTGTTTCTGCCAAAAAGGCTCCCTTGAGGTCCTCTAATAACTTCAACACGTTCTTGATCAAAAAGAGGAAAAGATTTCAAAGCTGACTTTTCCATAGGAACATCGTCAAACACGATTGATACAGGTTGTGAAGCCGCAGCATTAAAATCTGCGTTTCCCAAGCCTCGCATATAGAAACGAGGCGCCGACCGCCCACCAGAAGACTCAGCATAAACACCAGGAGCTATAGAAGCAATAGCCAGAATACTCTGTCCGCCAGCCAACTTCGACGATAAAGCATCCCCTTTAATAGCGGTTATTGAAGCTGGAACGTCCTTAATATTTTGTACACGTTTCTGAGCTGTTACTTTAATAATTTCCAGTTCTGCTTCAGCACTTATTACATTAGTACTAGTAAAAGCAAGAGCTGACAAAATGGCTAAAGAAATTTTACTATACGTATGTTTATTTTCATGTTTCATAATTTGATGACCTCTATAATAGTTATATTTGATTTGATGCCTGCTAAACATGCTAGGTTAATTTTTCTACCATTACTTGCCCATTTGAGGGCAAAACTTTGTTTATTCGGGTGGCTATAATATTTACCGTCTATCTTTATTTTTTCTTTAGCTGAAATATTTAAAAATTAATTTAGATTATTCTATATATGTTTTTGCCTATATTCTTTTGGAGAAAGTTCAAATTTATAGCTAAAAGAATTACTAAAGTGAGATAAATCGTTAAAACCTGCTCGGTAAGCTATTTCGCTAATAGTCACTTTCTGGAATGAAGGTTCTAATAGTAACTTCTTTGCTAAAAATAGCCTTTGATCTTTGATGTATCTTGTGATTGATGTCCCTTGAGATGAGAAAATACGATTTAGCTCTCTAACTGAAACACCCGTCTTTTCAGATACTGTCGACCTTGTCAGTGTAGGTTTATGCAAACTGCTCGCAATAATATCTTTTGCTCTTTGTAACTGACTAAGTGAAACGGTAGTTAATTGATGCCATTCGTCCATACTTTTAAAAGTATTAACAATAATATTGATTAAAGAATCTTTTAAATAAGCTAATTCTTTATCCGATACTTTCTGAATCATTTGAGGTAATTTTTCAAAAAATTGATAAGCTATCTGAGGAAAACCTTTGTTGCCACTGAACTTTAAGCCTAAGTATAAACTTGGCTGTCTAAGGTGCTCTGACAAAATAAACTTAGGTATTTCAATAGTCATCATTTCGTAGTTATCTTCATGGGAAATTGAATAATTCTTATCTTGATCGAGGAAGGTAAACTCTTGAGGTTTTAATCTTATCTCTTGATTTTCTTGGCTAATATTAATCGTACCAGCTAGGTTAATATTAATTGTATAGACACATCTGTCATAGTCCTTACGGTTAATCCGTCGAAAAACTTTATGAGCACTGCCACTACCAGAAATAACTTTAATATTTTGAATTGAAGTTATTTCTGCACGGCATCTAAATTTTTCTTTATCTTTAAACTCTAGATATGAAGATGTGAAGTTTGAACTCAGAAAATCATTCCAAAAAGATAAACAATTAATATCATCATTTACTGATGTTTCAATAATTTCCAACATAAGCAACCACCCTATTTTCGTTCGGTATAAGCCCAAATAAACATAAATACAATCTCAAAGACACAAACAAAAGACTATCAACTCAACGTATAATTACTAATACTTATAAAACATTACCTGATAGATACTATCCATTAATCTTGATAGATATGGTCTAGAGGGATTAAAATAGGTTTATATAAAATGAATAGACGTGACTTTATCATTACTTCATTGCTTGGTTGTGCTATTAAAAGCTTTCCAACGATTGCCTTCGAAGAAGCAACATTTTCTAAATCACCATTTCCACTGGGGATCGCTTCAGGAGATCCTACGCATGACTCTATTGTTTTATGGACTCGCTTAGTACTAGATTCTTCTAAAAGCAATGGTGGGATGAAACCAGTAAACTATATTGTGAATTGGATGCTAGCTACAGGTCCAGACATGAAAAACATAGTTCAAACAGGAAGCCGCCAAGCTATACCGCAACTCGCACATTCGGTTCACGTTGATTTAGATAACTTAACTCCTGACACCCAATATTGGTACCAGTTCTCAATTGGACCTTATAAGTCAATAATTGGTAAGACAAAAACCTTGCCTAACTCGGCATCTACCCAAAAATCTCGTTTTATCACTGCTTCATGCCAAAACTATACTCACGGCTATTTTGTTGCATATCGACATATGCTTAATGATAATCCTGACTTTATTATCTTCTTAGGTGATTATATCTACGACAAATCCTTCGGCAAATCAGTTCGACAACATGATTCAGAAACGCCTCCAATTACACTGGATGAATATAGGCTACGCCACGCACTTTACAAAACAGATGAGAACTTAACTAATGCACATGCCAATATTCCCTTCTTTTCAGTTCCTGATAATCATGATGCACTTATCGACAAGGATCCAGAAAAATACCAACAACGTATTGCGGCTTACCAAGCATGGTATGAACATATGCCAACTAGAGGTTATCCAGGGATAGGCGAGAATCAATTTGATTTACATCGTCAAATTCAAGTTGGAAACTTGCTAAATATCAGTCTACTTGATACTCGACAGTATAGGGATTTCGAAAGTTTGAATGATGATGTTGACACATCTTACGCTTTTGGAAATTACCGTAAGCTATCAGACGACTATTACGATAAAAAACGAAGTATGTTAGGCGAGGTACAAGAACAATGGCTAGTGGATTCAATAACTCAGAATAAATCATCTTGGAAAGTTATTGCCTCTCCGGGACCATTTACGCCATTTAAGTTTTGCAAAGATGGGCAAACATTTCGCTACATAGGATCTTGGGATGGATATCCAGCGGCTCAGAAACGTGTAATTGAAGCTATCAAATCGACAGGAAAGAAAAGTAATATTATTTTAAGCGGTGATGTGCACTCCTTTTGGGCTTGGGATGGGATGCAGTATATAGATAAAAATGAGAATATTCCGATTGTAGAATTTACAACATCGTCAGTAACCGCTGATTGGCCAAAAGAATTGTCACAACCGATAGAAGATAATTTACTCGTTAATCCTCAAGTAAAACTATATGAGCCACTTTTACATGGTTATATGCTGCATGAAGTTTCCGCTAAAACATGGATAACTACAGCTAAAGCAATGAAAAGTGTTCTAACCAATAAAACAGATGCATTTATCAGGGCAAAATTTCAAGTTATAAATGGTCAAAATGGCTTTAAAAAAATAAGCTAATCAAACTTACGTTTTGTGTTTACAATTAACTTTCTACTAATGCTTCAACACACGATAAAAAATTCTGAACTTCTTCTCTTTGATTATCTTTATGTGATGCAATCGTTAATTCATGTTGCAATACTGGGGGGTCAAGTGGAAGTACAGTTAAGTTATTGTCTGGGATAGGAGAACTATCTAGTGCTAGGCATACTCCCATTTCGGCTGCAGCTAAACTATATTGCGCTTGTGCACTCGTTACTTCAATTAGAACATCTGGTTCAACTCCTATATCGCATAATTTTTTTAGAATAAAATCATGGAACGTGGGATGGTATTCCCTAGGTAGCAATATAAACTTAGTATTTTTCAATACCTCAGCATTAAGAACTGACAAGCCAGAATTGGGATGTTGTTTTGATAAACAAAATAAATATGGCTCCTTATCGATAAGTTTTACATTTAAAAGTTCATTGCCTGGTGGAGGAAATGGTAAGGCTAAGAAACCCAAATCTAACTTACGACGGTGTAATGAGTCATTCATTTCAACCGCAGTCATTTCTTGAATCTCAACAGCAACATCAGGGTATTTCAATGTGAATTTATGTAACATCATGGAAACAATATCAAAGGTATGATAGCTAGGTATTCCAATTTTCAACGGCTTTTCTATACCAAGATCTTTCACTTGAGCAATAGATACTTCTACAGTATTTAGGATCATCAAGGATTTCTCATAAAGAAGCTTTCCTGCCGTTGTTAACTTGACATGACGCTTATCTCGAATAAGTAGTTTAACGCCTAAAATATCTTCAAGTTGAGCAATTTGGTGGCTCAATGTAGGTTGGCTAACAAAAACACGATCAGATGCTCTGTGAAAATTTAGTTCTTCAGCCACAGCAACAAAATAATGCAGATGACGTAATTGGATTTTCATAGAAAAAACCGTTTAAATAATTAATGAAACAATATACCCAGTGCATTCCTATTTAACAAGAGAAATACTTATTTACTCTTACTTTTTTTTTACATTGAATAAAATAAGTATTTGTTTCTATTGTATATAAATTCGATAGCTTTTACCTATCAGTTAATTTGTAATAAGTATTGGAGTCTTATCTTCAACGATTGCTATTATCAATTATCTTCTGCTTCACCATATATTTCGTTCAAAACCTTATCGAAATAAAAAGGAATACTTAATGCAACGCAATAACTTTAATATCGCTAATATAGAGCTAGCCGAGTCTGGTCGAAAACGTATCTATTGGGCTAAAAAAAATATGCCCATCATGAACAGCATTATTGAGCGGTTTGAAAAAGAGCAACCGTTAAAAGGGCTGAAAATTGCCATCTGTCTACATGTTGAAGCTAAAACTGGCGTTTGGCTGGAAGCCTTAACAAAAGGCGGTGCTGAAGTAGCAATTACCGGCTCACCAGGAAGTACGCAAGACGAAACAGCGGCGGCTTTAGTTGCTGATTACGGAGTTGGTGTATTCTCTCATCGCAAAGAAACTTTTGAAGATCATGTCTCTTATTGCAAAGATGTACTTGATATTGGTCCAGATATTATTGCTGATAATGGCGCAGATCTACATGAACTTCTTTTTACCAATACAAAATACGCCCCCTTAAAAAACTCTTTATTAGGTGCAACAGAAGAAACAACTACGGGTGCAAATCGGTTGCGCGAAGACTTTAAATCCCATTCATTTAGTACTTTAATAATAAACGATACCCAAGCTAAACGTATTATCGAAAACCGTTTCGGCGTAGGTTCATCCGTTGTTGATGGCATTATGCGTGCTACTAACGTCATGCTACATGGTAAAAAAGTGGTTGTTATAGGTTATGGCTATTGTGGCTCTGGTACAGCGCAACGCTTACGAGGAATGGGAGCACATGTAACAGTAGTTGAAACTAACCCCTTAGCGAAGCTAGAAGCACATATGGAAGGCTTTTATACTGCTGCACTTGAAGAAGCCTTACCCACAGCAGATATAGTTATAACCATTACAGGGCGTGACAATGTATTACGTGGCGAGCATTTTAAACTTATGTCTGATAATACCATTATTGCTAATGCGGGTCATTTTCAACGTGAAATCAATATTAATGAATTAACAGCACTCAGTAGTTCAACAAATGAAATAAGGGAACATGTTACCGCGTATACCATCAATGGCAATGAAATTTTTCTTTTATCTAACGCCAATCTAGTCAACCTTTCTGCTGGCGATGGCAATCCAATTGAAATTATGGATTTAGGATTAGCATTACAAACTCTGAGTATTGAGAGGATTGCGAAAAGTGCTAATACATTAACGAATGAACCTCAACCAGTACCTTATGATATAGAAATGGAAGTTGCACGACTAGCTGTCAAATACTGGATTAATCATTAATTAACTATTTTTTACTTTAAACCAAAGAAGGAAAAAAAATGGATATTGCTATCAGCTTGCTTGGTATATTCGTGTTACTCGGCATTGCATATGCTTTTTCGACCAACAGAAAAGCGATCAACGCTCGAACAGTGTTGGGTGCCTTAACAATACAAGTAACAATAGGTGGCATTGTTCTTTTTTTTCCTTTTGGTAAAGATTTTTTGAAATCTATCTCTGATGTGGTTAGCTCAGTTTTGGAACACTCTAAAACCGGTATTGATTTCTTATTTGGTCCCTTAGTTAGTGATAAAATGATTGATGTTTTTGGTGGGACTGGGTTTATTTTTGCACTACACGCTTTACCTGTGATGGTGTTTTTTTCTTCCTTAGTTTCTGTGCTTTATTACTTAGGAGTCATGCAATTATTTATTAACCTTGTTGGTGGAGCGTTACAAAAACTGCTCGGAACCTCAAAAAATGAATCCATGTCAGCTGCCGCTAATATTTTTGTTGGACAAACAGAAGCTCCACTAGTTATTGCGCCTTATATCAATTCATTATCTCGTTCGGAACTATTTGCGGTTATGTGTGGTGGATTAGCCTCTATTGCAGGCACTGTACTCGGAGGATTTGCAGCGATGGGCGTTAATATGGAATATCTAATTGCAGCATCCTTTATGGCTGCTCCTGGTGGTTTACTTTTTGCTAAAATACTATTGCCTGAATCACCCGCCTTAGAGGTAGATTTAACGAAAGTAGTGCCCGAGGTAGAAAACGCCTCAGAGAATAATTCACCGACTAACGTTATTGATGCAGCAGCCTCTGGCGCATCCACAGGTATTTCATTAGCGATTAATGTTGGTGCTATGTTGTTAGCATTTATCGGTTTAATTTCATTACTAAATGGCATACTTGCTTATACGGGAGGACTTGTTGGGTTGCCAGAGCTATCGCTTGAATACATTTTAGGTTATCTGTTTTATCCCATTGCATTAATCATTGCTATTCCCGCTGAAGAGGCAGTGGTAGCTGCAAACTTTATTGGCCAAAAATTAGTTTTAAACGAATTCGTTGCATTTGCAAGCTTTACTGAGTATTCATTAACTCATGACTTATCACCAAAAACCAACGCTATTATTACCTTTGCATTATGTGGATTTGCCAATTTTTCTGCTGCCGCGATGTTATTGGGCGGTTTAGGTACTTTGGCGCCGAAAAGAAGACAAGAAATATCACGCCTGTGCATGTTAGCGATTCTGGCCGGTACCTTGTCTAATCTTATGAGTGCCACCATAGCAGGATTATTCTTTTCATTAGGGTAAACCATGAAAGAGAGAACCAATTGTGATCAGTTTAATGTCCCAATCGGTTTAAATTTATAGAATTCATTTTCGTATTAATAATTCAAATTAATTAGCAAACATTGATTATTATATTGATCACCATAATTTAGGAGTTGACAATGAAACGTTGGGGAATATTAGGTACTAGCTTCATTTCAGGCACAATGGCGGAAGCTATAAATAACAACCCTGACTCAATTCTACAAGCTATAGCTGGAAGACGAGTGTGTGCTGTTGCTGATTTTGCTAAGCAATATAATGTCAATACAAGCTATAGCGATTACGAGCAATTAATAACCGATAAAACTGTTGATATTATATACATTGCCCTACCTAACCACCTTCACCATAAATACGTGCAAAAAGCATTATCGGCTAATAAACATGTTTTATGTGAAAAGTCTCTTTCGGTTGATATGAGCAAAACTGAGATTATTGCAAACGCGGTTAAGAATAGCACTCAGTGCTTTATGGAAGGACTGATGTACATATCTCATCCTTTATTCAAAACACTTATTGAGCTACTAAAAAGCAATATAGTCGGAAAAATAAAAAAAATTTCTGCTAACTATTGTGTAGATATTGCTCAGTTTGTTAACCAAGACGGTGGCGGAGTAATATACAACCTAGGGTGTTACCCTATTTCATCGGTGCATTATATTATGCAAACAATCTATGGCCCTAATGTCGCAGATAGTGCTCAGCTGAGCGCAAGTGGCAAATTAGACAGCAATAATCGTAATATTGTCGATGCTACTTTGAATATGCATTTCTCAAATCAAGTGAGTGCGACTATATACAGCTCAGAGATTTTGGATGATAAACCTCAATTTATTATAGAAGGCGATAAAGGAACTATATCTTTAGTATCTAATCTTTGGTTACCTAACAACTGCACCAATCAACTCAAAGTGATTGATCTAGAGGGCAACAGCAAAATAATTACAGTCGATTCATCTGGAGATGCTTTTTTCTATCAAATAGAAAAATTTATTAAACTTATCGACCAATCTTCTAAGAAACAAAACTTGCCTTACCCCACCATTGATGATTCTAAAAATATAATGAAGACATTAACTACATGGCAAGATCTTATTATGGGCATACAACTTCATAGCACCTCAAAAACAACAAATAACCCAAAACTGTAAGGACGAGAGATGAAAAATATTTTCTATGTATTCTTGATCATTATTCCACACTATCTCTATGCTGAAGTAACAGATAAAAGAGTGATGAATTCTCCTAAAAATATCATCATGATTATATCTGACGGTATGGGTCCTGCCTACACTACGGCTTACCGTTATTTTAAAGACGACCCTACAACAACAACAGTAGAAAAAACGATATTTGATAAGTATTTAGTCGGTTCAATAAGCACATATCCAGCGAAAATTTCAGGTTATGTTACTGACTCTGCAGCTGGGGCAACCGCCTTAGCAAGTGGGATCAAAACCTACAATGGCGCTATTGGGCTTGATTCAAATAAAAAAAGAATACTTTCAGTGCTTGAGCTTGCTCGAATGCAAGGTAAAAAAGTAGCCGTGGTAGTTACCTCACCAATAAACCATGCAACCCCAGCAAGTTACTTATCCCATAATGAAAGTCGTAAGAATTACAATGCAATTGCTGACAGTTACTTGGATGAAAGAATAGGTGCTAAACCTAAAATGGATGTAATTTTTGGCGGTGGAAAAAAGTATTTTATCAGGGAAGACAGGAATCTTGTCAATGAATTTATTCAAGACGGTTTTCAGTACATAGACTCTTATGAGCAATTAAACACTCTTCAAGAAAATAAACCAGTCATCGGTTTGTTTGCTGATGATGGGCTACCTTTGGCGATAGATGATGAAGACAACTATCGATTATCGAGCATGACAAAAGTTGCTATTAACCAGTTAGAAAGCGATCTTGGATTCTTCATGTTAATTGAGGCTAGTCAAGTTGATTGGGGTGGTCATAATAATGATATTGCTGCAATTATGAGTGAAATGGATGACCTATCGAAAACTATTGAATATCTTGAAAAATATGTAATTTCACATCCGGATACATTAGTGGTAATTACTGCGGACCATAGCACTGGAGGACTAGCATTAGGGGCTGATGGTCTGTATGCATGGAGACCCGATATATTACGTGCAATGAAGATGTCTTCTCTGGCAATAGCAAAAGCGCTTGCCTCTGAGAAAGTATCAAAAGCCGCTAGTAACAAATTATTTAATTTTGAATTATCCAGTGAAGAAATATCACTGCTTAAAGCAAGTAAAGAAAAAGCAGGCTCTGATTCTAACAGCACAGTTAAATCCGGACTATATGTAGATAATAGCGTTGATAAATCCGTACAATTGCTGCAAGAAACAATTAAAAAAATAATAAATAAACGCACTAATACCGGCTGGACTACCACAGGACACACGGCTGTTGATGTCCCTATTATTGCTATAGGAGCTAATAGAGGATTATTTATTGGCCACCACGATAATACTAATATTGCAAAAATTCTAATTGACTTGCTATAGCTTTTTTCATTTTAAAACAAACCACACTCAAAAAGTAAAATTTCATTAAATCTTTATTATAGGCAAAATATGAACAATCAATTAAAACTATTAAAACAAATGACCACTGTCGTTGCCGACACTGGTGATATTGAAGCTATCGCTAAATTTCAGCCAGAAGATGCAACCACTAACCCTTCTTTATTATTAAAAGCGGCACAAATTAAAAATTATGCCCCTTTATTAGCTGAAGCAGTTTCATGGGCAAAACAACAATCAAATGACAAAACTCAACAAACAATCGATGCTGCTGATAAGTTATCTGTATTAATTGGTTTAGAAATTTTAACAACTGTCCCTGGACGTATTTCTACAGAAGTTGATGCTCGTTTGTCTTATGACACTGAATCTTCAATCGAAAAAGCCCATAAATTAATCGCTATGTACAATGAAGCAGGTATCAGTAACGAACGTATTTTAATTAAGTTGGCCGCCACTTGGGAAGGCATTAAAGCTGCTCAGCAGTTAGAGAAGGAAGGCATAAACTGTAATCTAACCTTATTATTCAGCTTTGCACAAGCACGTGCTTGTGCTGAGGCTGGTGTATATTTAATTTCACCTTTCGTTGGTCGTATTCTCGATTGGTACAAAAAAGATACGGGCCGTACTGAATACCCTGCTTTAGAAGATCCAGGTGTGGTTTCAGTCACTGAAATTTATAATTACTACAAAAGCAAAGGGTTTAACACTGTTGTTATGGGGGCGAGCTTCCGTAATACGGGTCAAGTGTTAGCGCTAGCAGGTTGTGACCGTTTAACTATCAGCCCAAACTTACTTAACGAATTAGCCAACACTACTGGCATTTTAGCTAAACAACTTGATGCTAATCAAACCACCTCTATGCCAGACACACCTTTAACTGAAGCACAATTTCGTTGGGATAACAATGAGAATGCCATGGCAACCGAAAAGCTAGCGGAAGGCATTAGAAACTTTGCTAAAGATCAAGTGACTCTTGAGAACAAATTAGCCGAAATGCTATAACAAGCGGCTAGTTTATCAACTTAGAGTAAACAATTTAATTAGGAATACACTATGTCTTCTCGTAAAAACTTAGCTAATGCTATTCGTATATTAACTATGGATGCTGTTCAAAAAGCCAAATCTGGTCATCCAGGTGCCCCAATGGGTATGGCTGATATTGCTGAAGTATTATGGCGTGATTTTTTAAAGCATAATCCAACGGATCCTGATTGGGCAGACCGAGATCGCTTCGTCTTATCAAACGGCCACGGTTCAATGTTAATCTACTCTCTTCTACATTTAAGTGGTTACGACTTACCATTGTCAGAATTACAACAGTTTCGTCAACTACATTCAAAAACACCAGGGCATCCAGAATACGGTTATACACCTGGTGTTGAAACCACCACAGGTCCTTTAGGCGCAGGTATATCAAATGCTGTTGGTATGGCAATTGCCGAAAGAACGTTGGCAGCACAGTTTAATCGAAAGGGCCATGACATTGTTGACCATTTTACCTATTGCTTCTTAGGTGACGGTTGTTTAATGGAAGGTATTTCACATGAGGTCTGCTCATTAGCAGGGACTTTAGGCTTAGGTAAGCTAATCGCCTTTTGGGATGATAACGGTATTTCTATTGATGGCCATGTTGAGGGTTGGTTTACCGATGATACCCCTAGCCGTTTTTCAGCATATGGTTGGCACGTAATCAGTAATGTTGATGGGCATGACACTGCAGCCATAGCAGCAGCAATTTTAGAGGCTAAATCAGTCACTAATAAGCCAACCATGATTTGTTGTAAAACTATTATCGGTTTTGGTTCGCCAAACAAATCAGGTAGCCATGACTGCCACGGAGCACCATTAGGTGATGATGAAATAACTGCGGCACGTGAATTCTTAGACTGGCCTGAACAAGAAGCTTTTAAAATTCCTGATGATGTTTATCAAGCATGGGATCAACAAAAGAAGGGTCAAACGAAGCAAAATGCATGGGCTGAAAGGTTTACAGCCTATCAGCAAGCATATCCTGAAATGGCGGCTGAATACGAACGCCGTGTTATTAAGGGTGAACTACCAAGCGATTTTAATGAAAAAGCCACTGCATATATTCAAGAGTGTCAAATTAAAGGCGAAAGCATTGCTTCACGTAAAGCTTCCCAAAATACTATTGAAGCTTTTGCCAGCTTACTACCTGAAATACTTGGTGGCTCAGCGGATTTAGCAGGTTCTAACCTCACTTTATGGTCAGGTTCAAAAGGTATCCAAGACGATGCCGCTGGCAATTATATTTTTTACGGCGTTCGTGAGTTTGGCATGAGCGGGATTATGAATGGAATTTCATTACACGGTGGTTTTATCAACTATGGTGCCACCTTTATGATGTTTATGGAGTACGCTCGTAACGCAGTACGTATGTCCGCTTTAATGGGTATCCAAAACATATTTATTTACACCCATGATTCTATTGGTCAAGGAGAAGATGGCCCCACACATCAACCAATTGAGCAGTTGACCAATTTACGTACGACTCCTAATTTAGTTACCTGGCGCCCAGCCGATGCTACTGAATCTGCTGTTGCTTGGAAAAATGCTATTGAACGTCAACAAGCGCCTACTGCTTTAATATTTAGTCGTCAGGGATTACCTGCTCTCGAACGAACATCAGAGCAAGTCAGAAATATCGCTAAAGGTGGCTATATACTTAGTGATAGCCAACAAGCACCTGAGCTTATTTTAATCGCCACCGGCTCAGAAGTGTCGCTTGCTTTAGAAGCTGCTAAAAAGCTATCTGAGCAAGGAAATCATGTAAGAGTAGTTTCCATGCCATCAACTAATATATTTGACCAACAATCAAAAGAATATCGAGAATCTGTATTACCTAGTACTTGTATTAATCGTATTGCAATTGAATCTGCTCACACAGATTTTTGGTACAAATATGTAGGACTAACAGGGAAAGTTATTGGCATGAGTACATTTGGAGAGTCTGCACCCGGTAATGAACTTATGAAGCACTTTGGCTTTACCGTTGACAATATAATCAAAACTATTAACAGCTAACTGAGGTTTCTCTTTTTGACATCGAGCACTGTTCAATATGTCTCAGCCCTTCCTGTAGGGTTATTTTTTATTAAAAAATAGGTTGAGTAGCATAGTAAAATAGATCATTTTAAGTTTTTTAGAACTGACCTAAATGAAATTTTTTCAAATCGATAAAGTAGTCAACCATTTATGAATTATAAATGGTTAACTACTTACTTAAATACGTAGAACCAGAACAAATTAAAGTTCAACGTATAGATAAATGAGAGGTAATTATGACAAAAGCAATTATATTAGTAGTTGATAGTTTTGGTATTGGCCACGCGCCAGATGCAGAGAAATTTGGCGATGTCTCAGCTAACACTTTTGCCAATTTAGCTCAAAAATTCTATGACGAAAAAAATCGACCTATCAATATTCCTAATCTAGCCTCGTTAGGATTGATTAAGGCCTGTGAACAAGCTTCAGGCCGTGTATTTCCTTACATAGGAGGCCAGCCTGAGCAAGGTGCATATGGTTATGCTGCTGAAATAAGTACGGGGAAGGATACACCAAGCGGTCATTGGGAAATGACTGGCGTACCAGTACTGTTTGACTGGGATTACTTCACAAGTAAACAAAATTGTTTTCCCGGTGATTTATTAGAAAAAATTTATCAAAAAACAGGGGTTAGCGGCATATTAGCTAATTGTCATGCATCAGGCACTACCATCATAGAAAAACACGGTGAAGAACATATGAAAACTGGCATACCTATTTGCTATACCTCTGCAGATAGTGTTTTTCAAGTTGCAGCCCATGAAGAAAGTTTCGGTTTAGAAAATCTATATGCATACTGCAAACAAGTACGTGAGCTACTTGATGAAGAAGGTTTTAATGTTGGCCGTGTTATTGCTCGTCCATTTATTGGTAGTAGCATTAGCAATTTCCAACGCACTGGAAATCGCCGTGATTATTCTGTATTGCCACCAGCACCTACCGTACTAGATAAAATTTTTGAAAAACAACAAGGTGATGTAATTAGTGTTGGTAAAATTGCCGATATTTTCGCGCATCAAGGTATTAGTGTAAAAACAAAGGCAACGGGCTTACCTGCGCTTATTGATGCCACTATAGAACATGTTAGAACAGCTGAAAATGACAGCCTGATTTTTACTAACTTAGTAAATTTTGACCAAGATTTTGGTCATCGTCGAGACCCTATTGGGTATGCAGAAGCTTTAGAATATTTAGACAAGCGCTTACCTGAAATCTATCAAAGTATGGGCGAAGATGACATTTTATTTATGACCGCTGATCATGGTTGTGATCCAACTTGGCCAGGTAATGATCATACTAGAGAATATGTACCACAATTAGTCTACTCAAAGTCAATGCAGTCTGTTAACTTAGGCAAACGAGATACTTTTGCTGATTTAGGTCAAACTATTGCTGAATTGTTTGATGTTTCAAAAATGGATTATGGTATTTCATACTTAGCAGAAATTAAAAACTAGAAATCTAACTAAGACGATAAGCACAATGCCATTGAACCAGATCAACATGCACTTTTACCACAAAGTGCTCAAAACTCTATGGCACAATGTGCCCCATTGCGAGATAGGAGGTTATATTAGATTATATAATCTATGGCGAAAACGCCCCATTACGACTTAGAAACTAAAAATAAGTGGCCTAATTTACTTAGTAATAGCACTAATTATATTTGGCTATTCC
>OJAZ01000373.1_pt1 | contig 22148 bp, 14 predicted proteins | sample 1589851 | NCBI WGS metagenome assembly OJAZ01 (sample SAMN05416792, study PRJEB24817) | seawater metagenome | isolation source: Sea water | place: Canada:Atlantic | collected 2013-07 | reverse complement strand
TCTACACGTAAGGAGTCGTCGGCAGCGTCAGATGTGTATAAGAGACAGCCTTTGGTGATACATGGCAGGAAAAAAAGGTTGTTATCCCTAGAGGCAGACATACAGTTTTATTCAAAGTAGAAAATTGTGGCGTGTATTTAGACAACCTTAAAATAACACCTTTATTAAGCTTATTCGATAGAGGTGTACAAAGTGTTATGGTTTCAAATCAAAATTTATATTTATATAATTTTGAAGAATACCTTTTATCATCAATTAAAATTCCAAGGTTTGACAACCAGAACGCAAGAGATCTAACCGTTTTAGATGATGGTCGAATTGCTATTTTTAATGGTCATAATTCCCCATCACTTTCAATTTATAATCCTCTTCATGCGACTTGGCGACATAAGCAATATCAAAACTGGAGCATTTTAAATAATAATTCATATGGCGGCATTGCACACTTTAATCATTATGTTTATGTCACCGATATGGCTGTTTATGGTAATGACACTGCGGGAATTGTGCGCTTTAATTTAGAAAGTGACTCTGAGGAGTTCTTTTCTGGTGACGACTATATAGATCTTTCGCTTGGGGGAGATAATATGCTTTATGCTCTTTCAGGCACACAAGTAGATAAATATGACCCTGAAACAATGGTATTAGTAGCCAGCTACACTATTAGTGAAGCTCGAGTTATTGCTGTTGATGATAATAGTAATATTTATACCGCTTCTTGGGGGAGTACTATTAAAATGTATGATGCCAATGGTATTGAAACTGATTTGCTTAATGTAGATGATTATAATATTTCAGGAAACTTTTATGATTTTGATATTTATGCACAAAATACTCTAGTTTTAACTAACTCAAATCAGCAAGTGGTACTAGTTAGTAATGATTTCACTTCTGTTCAATTACAAAACAGCGTCATTAGAGGCTCATTTATTGCTCAGGTGCCCGTTATTGATGAAGATAACGATGGCATGCCCAATTGGTGGGAAAGAAAGTTTGGTCTTGATCCTAACGATGCTACTGATGCGCTAACCGAACTTGATAGTGATGGCTTAACTAACGTGGAAGAGTACCAATCAGCCACTTTACCTAATAATAATGATACAGATAATGATGGCTTAAATGATTTTGAAGAAGTAAAAACGTATTTAACTAATTCGTTAATTACAGACACTGATGGTGATAATTTAACAGATGGAGATGAAGTGCTTGAATACTTAACTGACCCACTTGAATTGGATAGCGATGGCGATTTATTTAACGATGGCGATGAAGTGTTAATATTTGAAACAGATCCTAATGACCCATCTTCATTACCTGATTCTATCACTGAACTAATGATTGACTTCTCAGCCGCTGAGTTGTCTGCAAACTGGGCACAAGGTGTTAACTCTGATGCTGATTGGGCTGTTGAAACTGAAATGCTTCGTTCGGGTGTTATTGGTAATAGTCAAATCAGTAGTATTGTTTATAGCAATGTATTTACTGCTGGCGTATTAACCTTTGATTCATTAGTCGACTCTGAGTCGTGCTGTGATTATTTAGAAGTCTCTTTAGATGGTGAAGTAGTCTTTCGTATAAGCACACAGGATTGGCAAGCAAATGAGATTACTCTTGAGTCTGGTTTTCACGAAATCAGCTTTAACTATGTAAAAGATGGCAGTGTGGCTCGAGGAGAAGATGCTGCATTTATTGATAACTTAGTTTTTTCTTCGAATTAACACTATTATCTAAAATGAAAGTGGGTATTATGCTCACTTTTATTTCTTGTCATATTTGTATTTAATTAATTTGTTGTATATGAGGTTATATGAATAAACTTAACGTACTGACTCTGTTGCCGCTAGTCATGTTATTTGGTTGTGCGCAAAATATTGAAACACCAAATGGCGCATCGCAGTGGGACTTTGATCACGAAGTTCAATTTAAACAAACTGACTTAGAAAACGGTAAACATCATTTACAAGTTATTGCTAAGCAAAATACTGAGTTTAGTAAGTTGGCCACTTTTTTAATGCGTCAATCTCTACGTATTTGCAAAAGTTACGGCTTTAAAATTGAAGTGTTAGAAGGGGTAGAGCGCTTTGATGATAAATTATCATTTCCTAATATGATTATGCCTTCATTATCTGCGAATATTGAATGCCCTAATCCGTAGTGTTTTGAAAGTTTCTACAGTCAGTAATAAGTAAAAATAAAGTAAGCTAAGAGGCACAGAGGTGTTAAATTAATTTTACTGCTAGCTAATATCAATTTAGTGAAGACATAAAAAAGGTGACTTATATTAGTCACCTTTTTTGCTATTGAATCTTAAATGTTCTCTCAACTCTTGATTTAAGCATTGAGTCGAACACCGAGTTTAGCTAACGTTAACGAGCCATGTTAGCTAAACAAATAGACCAAGCTTATACCATTTTAATCGGTACGTACTTAGTGCTCATCTCTTCTGTAGGAGGAGCGAAGCGAGTTAAGTCAATACCTTCAACAGCAGCTTTATATTCTTCTAATGATGGGAAACGGCCAAGTACAGCTGAAAGCACAACTAGAGGTGTTGAACCTAGTAATGATTCACCTTTTTTCTCAGCAGTATCGGCAACAACACGACCTTGGAATAAACGCGTTGATGTTGCGATAACCGTATCGCCAGGTTCAGCTTTTTCTTGGTTACCCATACATAAGTTACAACCAGGGCGTTCCAAATACATGATGTTATCGTACTTAGTACGTGCAGCACCTTTCGGGTTAGCATCATCAAATTCAAAACCAGAATATTTACGTAAAATATCCCAATCGCCTTCAGCTTTAAGCTCATCAACAATGTTGTAAGTTGGTGGCGCAACAACTAATGGCACTTTAAAATCTACTTTGCCATTTTGTTTTTCAATGTTACGTAACATTTGAGCGATGATTTGCATGTCACCTTTATGTACCATACAAGAGCCTACAAAGGCTAAGTCGACAGTTTTGCCGTCATAATATGATACTGGACGAATAACATCATGCGTGTAACGCTTAGATGCATCATCGTTGTTTACATCAGGGTCAGCAATCATTGGTTGGTCGATAACGTCTAAGTCGATAACAACTTCTGCATAGTATTTAGCTGCGTCGTCAGGTGCTAGTGCTGGACTAGTGCCTGATTTAACTTCTTCAATACGCTTGTCAGCTAATGCGATTAAACCGTTAAGCGTTTTAGCTTCGTTTTCCATACCCTTTTCGATCATGATTTGGATACGGCTCTTAGCAAGCTCGATTGATTTAATTAAAGTTTCATTATTTGAAATACAGATTGAAGCTTTCGCTTTCATTTCTGCAGACCAATCAGTAAAAGTGAATGCTTGGTCAGCCATTAAAGTACCAATATGTACTTCGATGATACGACCTTGGAATACGTTTTCACCACCAAACTGTTTAAGCATTTGCGCTTGTGTTGCATGCACAACATCACGGAAATCCATGTGACCTTGCATTTTGCCTTTAAAGGTAACTTTAACAGATTCTGGAATTGGCATAGCCGCTTCACCTGTCGCCAGTGCAATCGCAACAGTACCTGAGTCGGCGCCAAATGCTACACCTTTAGACATACGAGTATGCGAGTCACCACCAATGATGATTGCTCTGTCATCAATTGTAAGGTCATTCAATACTTTATGAATAACATCCGTCATCGCAGGATATACACCCTTAGGATCACGAGCTGTGATAAGGCCAAACTTGTTCATGAAACTCATAAGCTTAGGAATGTTAGCTTTAGCTTTACTATCCCAAACTGATGCTGTGTGACAACCAGATTGGTATGCACCGTCAACTAAAGGAGAGATAGTTGATGCAGCCATCGCTTCTAGCTCTTGGCAAGTCATCGGGCCTGTAGTGTCTTGTGAACCTACAATGTTCACTTTAACGCGCACATCTGAACCCGCATGAAGATCGGTTTCAGAAAGAACACCAACAGCATTTCTGTTGAATATTTTTTCTACAGCTGTCAGGCCTTGACCTGCATGTGAAATTTCTTTCGAAGCAGCATAAACAAGTTTAGTTGCTACACCTAAAGCTTCAGAGGCAAACGTTTGTAGTTTTTTACCAAATACAACAGCGTAAGAACCACCGGCTTTCATGAATTCCACTTTTTGTGGAGTGAAAGCTGAAGAGATGTCTGCTAGCTCTTTATCACCGTTTAATAACTTTTTCGCTTTAGTATCAATCGTTAACACTGTGCCAGTAGCAACAGAGTAAGCTTCTTCTAATACAGCATCGCCATTTTCGTCAACAACAGTCTTACCGTTGGCGTCAACTTTCTTAACCCAGTTTTTAAGATCAAGACCAATACCACCAGTTACATCAACGGTTGTTAAGAAGATTGGAGAAATACCATTAGTACCTGCAACTACAGGTGCAATGTTAATAAATGGTACATATGGACTTGCTTGTTTACCGGCCCAAAGTGCCACGTTGTTAACACCAGACATACGAGAAGAGCCAACGCCCATTGTGCCTTTTTCAGCAATAAGCATAACTTTTGCTTTCGGGTGCTTAGCTTGTAATGCTTGTATTTCTTTTTGTGCTTCAGGTGTGATCATACACTGGCCGTGTAACTCACGGTCAGCACGAGAATGTGCTTGGTGACCTGGAGAAAGTAAATCAGTTGAGATATCGCCTTCACCAGCAATATAAGTTACAACTTCAATTTTTTCTTCAATGTTAGGCAATTTGGTGAAAAATTCAGCTTCTGCATAACTTTCTAAAAGTTCTTTAGCAACAGCGTTGCCTGCTTTAAAGGCTGCTTCAAGACGAGCTGTATCAGCATCGTATAAGAATACTTGTGTTTTTAATACGTTAGAAGCTGGTGTTGATAATGCTGAATCGTCACTTAATGCTAGGTCAAGTAGCACTTCGATAGATGGACCTCCTTTCATGTGCGATAGTAGTTCAAAAGCAAATTCAGAGGTTATTTCTGCTACAGCTTCTTCGCCTAAAATGATTTTTTTCAAAAAGGCGGCTTTTTGACCGGCAGCACTTGTGGTGCCCGGTAATGTGTTATAGATAAAGAAATTCAAAGAGTCTTCGCGGTGTGCGTGCCCTTGATCTTTAATTTGCTCAATGATTTCCGCTAATAACTCAGCACTATCGATTGGCTTAGGTGCTAAACCTAGCTCATTTTTACGATTTTCAATTTCTGCGATATATTCTAAATACAGACTCATTTGATTCCCTCTCTGACTTTATTTACTAATAACAATTTAACTAAGCACTATTAAGCTTTGTTTATTGTCGCAATAAAAGTTAAAAAGAATGATGATGTAATCATTCTTGGTTAGCGATCAAGCGCAATTAATTTGAACAAAGTATAATTGTAAGATCAATATTGTAAGATCAATAATGCATAGCAGTATAAAATTTGCCTATATTCTACCTGATTTTTTGATGACTACTAATCACTTGGTTCAATAAGCACTATTCACCAAATTTATGGTTAGTAGAAAGAACGGTTATACTGGTTGGGTGTGTTCAGTTAGTCATTGATATTATTAAGAATAATGCATAGTCCTGTTGGGCTTTACTATCGGTTAACATCATCAACCCAAAATTTAAGCTGACCTATCTTGAAGAATTGATGGATAAAATTCTGTTTATAATTTTTGCATTCAAGACGATATCTATATGCGTTTTAATTTGCTCAAAATATTAATGGTATTTAATGCATTTAGGTGTTTATTTAGCTTGAGACCCAAGTGAAATTATTTATATTATAGAGCAATATATTCAATCGAACTTTTCATCTTGTTTATATACTTATGGCTTTTAAACTTCAGCGCTTTTTACTCAATTATCAACAAGAGCCAAAATTAGTTTTTGCCCAGTTTTTCCTTAACGGCTTTCATATGTTCTCGAAAGCTTTTATCAAACTTTGATTCACCGCAACTGAAAAATTGCACAGAGGAACCTTCACTTAAACCGTATGCACTCATGTCTTGTGTTACCGAGCACCTACCATCATCTCCTTTTGTAATCGCAATTCCTGCGCCCATATTTTTAGTGTTTTTTTCTCGTTCTTTTTCTTCATCTTTCAAGGGTGCTGAGTGGGGAGCCGTTTTTGTTGTAGCGTTAAAAATTGAAGGAGGTTGATCGTGTTGATAAGGGTTATCTACAGTCGGGGCAGAACCATTATTTAGCTTACTACGCAGCCTTTGTAATTGAGTGAAACTATCGAGTTTTTGGTTACTAGGTGTTGGTAGTGGAAGAGGTAAGTCTGGCACTGTATTGCTAGCTTTCGGCAGCACTAATGTGTTGTTAATTGTTGATGGTATTGATGGTATTGAAGGTTTTTGGATTGCTTTATTAAGAGGAGTAACCGGATTTTTAGCGGCTAAATCAATAGCAGGTTTATTAGTACTAGGTTTATTAGTAATAGGCTCTTCAGTAACCAGTACTTCCTGCTTATTATGGTCAGCCTCGCTGCGGTTTGGTTCTTCTATTATTTTTTTTAAAGGTTGTTGTTTATTTTGATTTGCCTGCGCTGTGGTTAAATTGGGAGCATAATATAGGAAGCTTTTTATCGGTGGGCTTTTGTTGATTTTCTTTATTGATTTTTCTTTATGTGAATGAGTGATAAAAATCAATAAAATAATAATGCCGTGGACAACCAAGGAAAATAAAATAGCAGTGTAAGTTCCTTTTCGCACAATGATTTCAATGACGGCTAAAGAGTAGGTAATTTATAGACGATAAATCACTTTGTAAGTTCAATTGAATTCAACCTAGTTTCTTACCTTGTTAAGAATAGTTTGAATTTCGCCGTTGTCTGATATTGCCTTTAACGCTTTTGATAAGTGTGCAATTTCATTTCTTAATGGCGATCTTTTAGATACCACGATGTAAGAGCCAACCGTTTCATCATAAGAAAATTTTGCTAACTTAATCTTGGTTTTATAAATTTTTTGATCAACCCAAGGGGTAATAGTTTCTTCCCGCTCCAGAAAAGTATCAATACGCCCTTTTAAAAGCATATCAACGAGTTGCTGATAATTAGTTAACGGGATTTTAGTCAGCTGTGTGTCATGATCAAATTTATCAAAATACGAAGCGCCTCTTAAAACCCCAACTTTCAAGGGTTGCAGGTCTTGATAGCGATTCAATTCAATTTTACTTTCTGCGCGAATATAAAACTGTAGCGGTAAGTGCTGAATTTTTATCGGAGGCTCAAGGTAGTTAAGAAATTGCTCTCTTATTTCGGTTTTTCTGATCGCAATCATCATATCAGCTTGGCCGTTTTGTAAAAAAGCAAAGCAGCGGGCTGGCGGGCAATAGATAAACCTGACTTCTCGTGATAATTTTTCTGCTAATGCATTGGCAATATCGATGTTTTCGCCGACAAATTTACCGTCTACAATGTTAGAAAATGGCGGTTCAATATACATCGCCACGGTGATTGTTGGTAAAGGTTGGGAAACAACTTTCATCGACATAAACAAAAAGAACACGCAGCAAATTAGAGTGACATAAATTTTGAATCGTCTTCGTTGATTTAAACGTAAGTATGCTGATAGAAAACTCATGCCATTATTTGTGATAAACCATCTCCTTATTACATCAACTAAAGTTATTCTAGTAATTAAGCTTCGTAATCTAGTGTTAAAAACTCGGGGTTTGCTACAATTAGATTGTGATAATTATTATAACAATGTCCTTGTTAGTATTAGAAGATTTTCTTTAAAATAATGGTGACGAATCTAACGTTATCTAAATAAATATCAACTAGGTTAAATCATTTTTATACGAAACTAGGTTATATAATTTAGTAACGGGTAAATAGGTTTTCTCGCTAAAGGTTTTCAGAACGAGGTATATATGGAATATCAATTTATAGATGATCCCTTAACGGGTAGTGCTATCGCTAAGTTTTCGCTCGACCATGAAGTCATTGGTCCTTGGTTAGAAGTTGAAGTAGGCACAGATACAGATAAACTTTCGAAATTATTGTCTGCGATCGCAGATATTGAAGCAGAAAAACAGTTAGAAATTACGATTACAGGTAACGAGTATACGGTTATTTTTAATCGAGGTGATGTAACCGTTCAAACCAATGCGAGTATGGACGGTTTAGAAGTATTACCAGACTCACTTATTGAAGAAGGTATTGATTTTGATTTACAAGACTCCTCTTCTTGTGGGCGTGAAGACTTTCGAGAATTATTACTGTCTTGGGCAAAATTTGTCAGCAAAAAATAGCATGACAATAATCATGCTGTTTTTAAGAAATGCTTCACTTGAGAACTTACCAACCCATTGAGTTAAGCCAGCTTATAATTTCTTTGGTTAAGCTATTTTTAGGATAGTAACCCGTGACTTGATTACTTAATTGTTTTTGTCGAAAATATATTTTCAGTTCTCTTTTCGCTGACGCTTTTCTTAATATAGCGTTGGCTTGTACTAAATGATGATCGCGCTGTAAATATAAATCAAGAATTGGATAGTCTGTAACAGCCAGTTGTTGAGCTATTTTTTCGCTCGCTGGTTGTGTCGGCATATAGCTGCTAAGCATAATAAACGCAGCGGGTGCGCCTACTAAGCCTTGTTGGTAAATATCGAGCAATACCGCACTATTATTACCCTCAGCTATTACAATAATTCCACCAGGAAAACGCTTGGCTTGTTCAATAGTCGCTTGCATGACCTCAGCAAATTTTTTGCCATAGTTTTCAAGTATTTCAATATTTTCTTTATTTCGCTCTTCTGCTGTTAATGCCTGTGAAGGGTAGCCTTCAGGCTTATTTGGTGGGTGTAACGTTATTGTTGTCCAACCCTGATCAGGCATGTTTTTACGCAGCTGATTAAGTGCATAAGGGGTTGTTATACTTTGCTGCCAATCCGGAATTAACACCATAACGCCTTTATTTACGGGTGTGGTGTGTTGATTGATTATCGTTAGATATTTGTCTGATCCAACCATTATCGGGATGATTTTCTCTTGCGTTAAATAATGCTTAATATCTTGCTGTTGTTGGTCAAATGCATTTACGGGCAGATTAATAATGACATCATGTTGATGGTCGTCTTCTGTTGCTTCGTCTTGTGTCGCCTCAGTGTTAGTTGCTGCCACCTCAGGTTTAATCTCTTCAGATTTTTCAGGATCCCCTTTGCCATTGGGCTGAGTATCTTCTGTTTGTTGTGCTTCCTGGTATGGCAAAAATGGAGATGAGTAAACGTTATTTATAACTAAAGTCGATACAGCTAATAATATGAAAAAAACTATAGGCTTTGTATTCAAATGCATAAAAAGTTTTCCTCTGACCGTTGGTTAATTAACACTATAGACTTACTAAAGGTGATGTAAATATATTATCGACGTTATTGATGTTTTCTTTAATTAACCCTCGTAATTCATCGTATTAATCAAATGGGCAAGCTTTTGTAAAGGCCAAGGTTTTCTCAGTAACGGGGTGTGCTATTTGTAGCATTTTGGCGTGTAACTGCAAACGATTACTACAATTTAATGCTTGTTCGTGAGCATACAGTCGGTCACCAATAATGGGGTGACCAATAAATAACATGTGCACCCGTAGTTGATGAGAACGACCCGTTATAGGAGTTAGCTCAAGCAGGGTTGTTATTTGGTTGTCTTTGTTCTCACGATAACTTAAAACTTTATAATGAGTTAATGCCGCTTTACCTTGTTCATGATCTACCTTTTGTTTTGGTCTATTTGGCCAGTCACAAATCAAGGGTTGATCAACAGAGCCCTGTGCGTTTTCAACTTTACCAAATACTCTAGCTATGTAGCTTTTTTGCGTTAGTCTTTTTTCAAACTGACGACTTATCGCGACATGAGCAGGCTTATTTAATGCCATTAAAATAATGCCTGAAGTTGCCATATCTAAACGATGCACAACTGTTGCTGTTGGCAGCACTTTTAGCACTCTATTTTGCAAGCAGTCTTGGTGCTCAGGTAATCGACCTGGCACAGTGAGTAATCCGCTGGGTTTATTAAGCACAACAATATCGTTATCTTGATAAATAATATCAAGATATGGGCTCATTGGTGGTTGGTAAATAAAGTCAGGGTTAGCACCCATCTTAAGATATTCCTTTTGAATTTTCGTTAGAAAAAAGGCTACACAAAAGGTGTAGCCTTTTTGTCATTTATGGCTAAAACCTAGTTACTAACAACAATGAGGCGAACCGCTTCAAATTGAATTTTGGCTTTTTCAATATATTCAGCTAACGCATTTTTTTGCATCAAAATAAAATCAATTTCTTGCTGACGCACGCTAGGATTTATTGCTTTTAGCGCTGTTAGACGCTGATGCTCTTCATCCATGGCTACTTGCATTCCAGTAAGCGCTTTTGCTTGTATTGATGTTGTTTGTTGCTCGGCATGCGCTTCTGCTTTAGCCACTAAGGGTGCTATTTGGCTTCTTAATGCTTTAACTAATTGCAGCGCTACTTGTTTCTTCACGGGTGATAATTGTTGATCTAATACGGCTTCACTCACTTTATCGGCAAGGTTGTTACCATTTTTATCAACTAATATGCGAATAGGTGTTGTTGGTAAATATCGGCCTAATTGCAAGTTACTCGGTGCAATAGCTTCTAAGGTAAAAATACACTCTAAGAAAAATGTACCTGCAGGTAGTGCAGGGTTCTTTAACAAGCCAATACTCGAGTTGCCGGTTTCATCAGATAGCACAAGGTCCATTGCCCCGCGAACCATAGGGTGATCCCAAGTTATAAGCTGATAATTTTCCACTGCTAATGCAGTATGACGATTAAAGGTTATGGTTGTACCATCTTCAGGTAAGCATGGGAAGTTGGCGCACAACATATGCTCAGAAGGTTGCAAGGCAATGGCATTATCAGCTTTATCATCTTGTTGAATACCAAAAACATCCAGTAACTGAAACATAAATTGGGGCAAATGAATTTGTTGATCTAACTGCTCAATTTTTTCAACTAAGGCATGCGCTTTACCTTGGCCAGACGAATGCAATTCAAGCAGTTTATCTCGGCCTGATTCAAGATCTTGTTTAATGGTTAAGTGTTTCTCATGGCTTTGCTGGATTAAGGTTTGCGCTTCGTTAGAATCCCAACTGGCGCTAAGCGCTAAGTCAAATAAAGTGTCACCAAAAGCGTTAAAAACGGCATGGCCAGTGATACAGGTATGTTCGAATGCATTTAAAGACTGTTTATACCATTTAAACAGTAAACTCTGAGCCGAGTCTTCAAAATAAGGCACGTGAATTCGAATAGTTTCTGTTTGGCCTATACGGTCTAAACGACCAATACGCTGTTCTAGTAAATCGGGGTTACGCGGTAAATCAAATAATACTAAGTGGTGGGCAAATTGGAAGTTACGTCCTTCACTACCAATTTCTGAACACAATAGTACTTGAGCGCTATCTTCATCTTGGGCAAAGTAAGCCGCAGCGCGGTCACGTTCAAAAATGCTCAAACCTTCATGAAATACTGCAGCTCGCATACCTTCTTTAACACGCAGTGCGGTTTCTAAATCGATAGCGGTTTGCGCATTGGCACAAATAACTAAAACTTTTTCTTTTTTTAACGATTGTAGCAACTCAATTAAATATTCGACACGTGGGTCAATATCATACCAATCTTCATGGCTGTCTAAGCTGAATAATGTTTCAGGTGTAAAAATAAGTTTTGCTTGTGCTTGTGACTTTAAGTCTTCAGCGGTACCTGAGAGTAATAATTCATTAATAGCATCTTGATAAGCATCAGGCATCGCCAGCGGCGCTGGATGTAATTCACGGCCAGGAAAACCTTTAATGGTGTTGCGACTATTACGGAACAAGATACGACCCGTACCGTGACGATCTAAAAGTTGGTCGAGAATATGCTGTCGAGCATTTTTTTGCTCTGTTATATCCGCGTGATTTATCGCTACAATATGGGCACTAACGTCTGCTTCATGTAACAGTGTGGTTAACGTTGTTATTTGTTCGCTAGCTAATGGTTCATCAGTGATTAAGGTATTTGCGGCATCGGCAACTTCAGTATAATGCTGTTCTTCTTCAGTAAATTTTTGATAATCGAAAAAACGATCTGGGTCAAGTAAACGCAAACGCGCAAAGTGACCTTCATGGCCTAATTGATCAGGTGTTGCAGTTAATAGCAAAACCCCAGGAATAGTTTGCGCTAATTGCTCAATACATTGATATTCAATGCTGGCATTATCTTGTTGCCAATTTAGATGATGTGCTTCATCGACAACCATTAAGTCCCATTCTTCATCGATCATCGCTTCATACCAGCGAGGATTTTTAGTGATAAAACCAAGGTTAACCAGTACTAATTGCTCTTGGCTAAATGGGTTTTCACCTTCGCCGTTATCTGATGTTTCTTCACAGCGGCTTTCGTCAAAAATACTAAATGGGAGATTAAAACGGCGTAACATTTCAACTAACCATTGATGCATCAATGATTCTGGCACAATAATAAGTACACGTTTGGCGCGACCTGTTACCAACTGTTGATGAATAATTAAACCCGCTTCAATGGTTTTACCTAAACCAACTTCATCGGCTAACAAAACGCGAGGAGCAAAGCGACTTCCCACTTCTTCGGCAATGTATAATTGGTGAGGGATTAAGCTAACACGGCCACCACTTAGGCCTGTTAAATCTGATTGTTGTTGGCTAAATTGATGATGTAAACAGTCTTTTCTTAAGCGGAACCAATCAAGGCGATCAATTTGGCCGTTGAGTAGACGATCGTGAGGCTTATTAAATTTAATAAAATGGTCAATCATCATTTCTTTGATTGAGCAAGCTTCACCTGTGTCTTGTCGAATGCCAAAATAGGTTAATAAATTATTACTTTCTTCAAAAGACTCTACGGTAAGTGTCCAGCCTTCATGGCTTGGAATATTATCGCCAGCATTAAAAATAACACGTGTTAAAGGTGCATTATCCATGGCATATTGTCTTGCATCCCCTGTTGCCGTAAATACGATAGTAACAAAACGACCCTCAACAGCGGTAACCGTACCTAACCCTTGATCTGACTCACTATCACTAATCCAGCGTTGTCCGGGATAAAATGCCATAAAAAAAAACTCCAACTCAATAACTCGCGTAAAAATTACACGTAAAAAAAAGGCGCTATAATATCGTTAATCATAGATGTGATCATTAAATAAATCAGTAAAAGCGTACTTTTTTTGCTTAAAATTTATAGAATAGAGTTTTGTTTTAATGGCGACAGCATTTTGAGTATGAATAATGTTCATAGCTCGTATTTAATTAATCCAAAAAAGCAGCTTGATTGCAGGTAAATAAACTGTAAAGTAGTTATAGTCTTAATAGAAAAACTATTCTTATGATTGCAGATGCAATAATAAAAGGAACGAATCAATAAATTATTTTGGTTAGATGCGTTATCAACTTTTGTGGTTTCTAGCAGCTGTTTCTAACAAATATTGCTGTGGAACCTTCAACTTAGGTAAGGATTTCATATGACAGCAAATAACATTATTTACGTTTTAGATACCAACATCTTATTACACGAACCCTTCGCTTTTCTCTCCTTCAAAGAACACGATGTTGTAGTGCCAATGACGGTACTAGAAGAATTAGATTCAATTAAAGATCGTAACAAAGATGTGAGCCGAGATGCGCGCGTTGCCATCAGAGCGTTAGAAGATACCTTAGTCAATGCCTCACCCGAACAAGTACTCGCCGGCGTTAAGTTACCGCAAAATGATGAGCTGCACCCCAGTGGTTGTTTATCTATTTTCAATGATTATGCTTTAGACGAAAGTAAGATTAAGTTGTCGTTTAATGAAAATGATAATCGCATTATAAGTACGGCTATTTATCTACAAGAAAAAAATCTTAATAATAAAGTGGTATTAGTAACAAAAGATATCAACATGCGTTTGAAAGCTAAAGGGGCAGGCCTTGCTTTTGTTGAAGATTACCGCACAGACCAACTCATTGATGATATTCAATTTTTAACCAAAGGCTACCACCAATTTACGGGAGATTTCTGGCAGCATGTAAAAGAATGCGAAAGTGAAACTCAAGGCCGAAATACTACCCACTATATTAAACGCGATTTACTACCTAATAGTTATATCAATGAATACTTAATTGATGAAGGAGATCATTTTGCCGGAAAAATTACCGGAGGAGATGATGAAAGCCTCGCCATAACTGATTTGAGTCGAGAACGATTAATGGCAAAGCAAGCGTGGGGAATCCATCCAAAAAATATTTATCAAGGTATGGCGATGGATGCTTTACTTGATCCAACCCTTGATTTAGTTATTCTTACTGGCCCTGCAGGGTGCGGTAAAACCTTACTGGCTTTGGCCACAGCATTAGAACAAGTTATTGAACGTGGGTTGTACGATAAAATTATTGTCACGCGCAGTACACCTGAAATAGCTGAATCTATTGGCTTTTTACCAGGTACCGAAGAAGAGAAAATGGCACCTTGGTTAGCGGCAATAACTGACTCGCTAGAAGTATTGCACAAGCAAGATGAAAATATGAACGGCAGCCTTAATTACATTATGGAAAAAGGCAATATTCAGTTTAAATCGGTAAATTTTATGCGCGGTCGTAGTATTCAAAATGCATTGGTGTTGTTAGATGAATGTCAAAACCTTACTGCCTCACAACTAAAAACTATTATCACCCGTTGCGGTGAAGGCACTAAACTGGTTTGCTCTGGTAACTTAGCGCAAATTGATAGTAACTATTTAACGGCTGTTACTTCAGGACTTACTTATATAGTTGAGCGTTTTAAAGACTTCCCTGGTAGCAGTAATATCAATTTAAATGGTGTTGTGCGAAGTAGATTAGCGGCCTTTGCGGAAGAAAACCTCTAGTAACTCAATGTTTGGGCCATGTATTATCCGTTTAAGTTAGCATTTGGATTTAGCATGGTTAATTTTTCAATACTATCCTATGTTGCAACTTTGATTTACTATTAAGTGATTAATTTCAAGGTTCATCATTGATACAAATTACTTGGCTAATATTTAGCGATAAATATGTGCTTATTCGTTTTAAATTGGCATTATCAAGGCTTCTCAGTGTTAGCAGAAAACTCAAAAGAGCAAATTTTTCAACGTTATAATAAATCAGTTGTCGTGGTTTTCTCAGGTATTATGCTGCTAACGTTCATTATCACGATTTATAATTATTATATTGCTCGTGAGGAACACCTTGGCAATAAATTAGTTGAGATGAGCAAATACAGTACTCAGCTTAATAATAAACTTACCAGTACGGTTGAAACCCTAAATGGCATTCGAGATTTAGCTCAATATTACCTACGCTTTCCAGAAGAATTACCCAGTAAAGCTCCCTTGCTGAAACAAGAAGGGAAATATTTTTATCAAAATAAAAACCGCCAAAACTTAATGACCAATAACCGTATTATGAGTGGCAACATCACAGGTGTTGGTCGTATTGATGTATTTAATCAATCTTTTATTGATGAGTTGATTATGGCTAATGCATTAACTCCTGCATTTGTTACCGCGCAAGAATCGATTAAAGCAGCGAACTGGTTATATTATATTTCAGTTAGGCGTTTTGTTAACTTATACCCTTGGGTACCTAGAAATATTTGGCAATATAGTGACCAAAGCTTAACTAATGATTTGATGTTAAAAATAAAGGCTTCAAAACTCAAAGATGAAACATTTTGGTCGCAACCCTATGTTGATACTGCTGGCAAAGGTTTAAATGCGGCATTGGGTGTAGGTGTTTATTTAGATAATGAAATGAAAGGGGCGCTGTTGATTGATATTAACACAGCGGGTCTATATCACTATTTACCGCAAGTAACAGAGCAAGGCCACGGATATATTATTGTAGATAAACATAGCCACGTTTTATTACACAAAAACAATGCGAATTTAACGCTAAATGCCCATACCGCTTTTAGTGATGCTGCCCCCGAGAAATTAAGCGATTTTACCTACCAAACGTTATTAAATATGCCAGAAAGTACTGTTGTCGATAATTGGGTTGTGCAAAGAAAAAAACTCCCTGTTAATGATTGGATTTTGTTGGAATATCAACAGAAAGAAAGTTTCTTTTCAGCCATCAATCAACGTTTTATCACTATTTTTGTTGGGGTGCTTTTAGGTTTTTCTAGCTTATTTATTGTTGTTTATTATTTTACACATCGCTCATTTATTGCCCCATCAAAAAAATTCATCAGTCATATTGAGCATTGCTCTGAAGGTGATCCCGGTAAAATAAAACCTTCTGAAGAGTGGCGTCACTGGTTTAAAATTGTAGAAGATTTATTTGGCGAAAACCGTAGTTTAATGCAGCGTATGAAAGATCAAAATAATGAGTTAGATTTACGCGTAAAAGAAAAAACTCAAGCTTTATATCATAAGAGTGAGCAGCACCAGCGAGATTATGCATTGCTTCGCTCGGTAATGGATGCAATTCCAGATTACATTCTTTTTCATGATCAACAAGACCTACTCATTGGTTGTAATCAGGCTGTTGAAAAATTAGTTTTACAAAAAGAAGCTGATATTATTGGTGGGCAAATGTATGACTTTATTGCCAGTGATATCAGTGAAGAGGTTGCACAGTGTTTAGGAGAAAGCCAAACAGGTACTTCTCCAATTTCTCATCACCAAACAGTGTCGAGTGAGTATCATACTTACGAAGTTTATCATGCCCCCTTCTATGGGCAGCATAATGAATTACTTGGTAGTATTGTGCTAATACGTGATGTTAGTCAGCAATTTGAGATCAACCAAGCCTTGCAACGCGCTAAAACTCAAGCGGAAGAAGCAAACCAAATCAAAAGCCAATTCCTAGCAAATATGAGCCATGAAATACGAACGCCGATTAATGCTATTCAAGGTATGTTTTATCTTTTGCAGCAAAGTAGTCTTAACTCCGTTCAAGAGCAGTATTTAGGTAATGCGCAAACTGCTTCAGAAACTTTGCTTTATTTAGTCAATGAATTACTCGATTCAGCCAAAGTTGAATCAGGTAATATGTCAGTACATAAAGAACTGATCGAACTAGAGAACATTGTATCGCAAGCCATTAACCTAAATATTGCCGCTCTTGCAGGTAAAGATTTAAGTTTACATGTTGCGATTGATAGCCAAGTGCCATTACATATTCATACCGACACTATGCGTTTGGTGCAAGTACTGAGTAATTTACTGAATAATGCGATTAAGTTCACTGAGCAAGGCAAAGTAGTGCTGAGCGTGTCATTATCATCGGTTATTAGTGAACAAACCGACGCTAACAATGTAGCGATTTTATTTCGACTGAAAGATACCGGTATTGGCATAGAAAAATCAAAACATGCTGGGCTATTTGAAGCATTTAAACAAGCGGATGAGTCTATGACCCGTGTGTATGGTGGGACTGGGCTCGGTTTATCTATTTGCCAGCATATTGCGCATTTGTTGGGCGGTGAAATCTCCATTGACAGTGCCGAAGGGCAAGGTGCTGAATTTACTTTGTCGCTGCCTTTAAATGAGTCTAATGTGACCCGTTGTAATAGCGATTATTCTGAACGCTGCTTAACTAAGTTTACACCTCAGTTTTCGACAAGTGTTGTTATTAACTTTGGTGTTAATGTACCGGAAAAATTACGCGAAAACTTTGCTGATATTTCACAAAAAATTATCGACGTTTCAGACCTTAATGCGTTAAACGAAAATATGGATGAAGCCGCTAAAATATTGTTTGTTGATAGTAGCCATTATCCGCAAGGTTTTACAAAAGACAACTTAGCAATAATACAGAAAAACGTAGCTGTACTCGCGCTATGCCAACCTACTGCCAGTATTATATCAACAGCATTGCTTGAGCAGTTAACTCGACTTAATATTAATTATTTGTTGCTTGAGATGCCATTGTATCGACAAGTTATTACGAAATTAGCAAAAGCCCTAGAGCAGCTAACAGCAAGTAAACAGCACATGGTGCAAAGTGCTAAACCAGAAGGTATTAAGTCGATAGTTGATAGCTTGTCAGGACTTAACATTTTGTTAGTGGAAGATAACCTTGTTAATCAGTTAGTCGCGATTAAGTTATTGGAGTCAATGCAGGCTAAAGTGGTTATTGCGCAAAACGGGCAAGAAGCCCTCGACAAACTAGCGTTAGCAACTTTTGATATAGTATTGATGGATATCCAAATGCCTGTGATGGACGGATTAACGGCAACTCAGCATATACGTGCTCAACAGCAATATAGTCAATTACCCATTATTGCCATGACAGCCCATGCACGTGAGGAAGATAAACAGCAATGTTTAGCTGCTGGCATGAACTTACATATTGCTAAACCGATCAGCTTGAATTCACTACGAGAGAGTATTTTATCGCAAGTTCTGAGTTCATCTTAGCTGCGGAAATTTAGATAAAAGGCTCGGCATAGTAGCGACCATTTCTAATGGCAAACTCAGAGTCATTTGATATTTCACCAAGCTTCATCAAGGCTGGGCCGGTAGGTTCAGCTAATATGTAGTCTTCACCATCAACTGTAATGGTAAGCTCATTCTCCTCGGGTTTTATATTCATGGCGAGTAAAGCATGATTATCTATAAAAACTAACATCATTTTCATCCGTGGCATTAAGGCTCTAAAAATAGCCGTAGTCAGAGTAACTTTGCTGTCGCAGTCACCTTGGTTTTGCCATAGCGTTTGTAAAGGGGGGTTAAATCCTGCACCTGTAGAGGTCACTCTAGATTCTAAGGTTGAATAGGGAATACTTTGCACAAAACCCAGTACGTAATTAGCTACTTCTCTGACGTTTTGATCAGGAAAATTATTCAATATCAGGTCTTTAAGTTTGGTGAAATCAATAACAGATGCTTGAGCAAAACGCACATGATCGGGTTTGATGGCTAAATTATTATCAAATGAAATAAATTGAGTGTAATAATTTTGTTCTAAATGCTCCAACATAAAGTTTTTTTCAAGTTGCGCTATAGATGAATATGCCTGATCAATGGCGGTTTGTGTTTTCCCTTGAAGTTCAATTTGTAAGTTATCTGCATAACCCAAAAAGTTTACTTTAACCTCAGGTAAAGGAGACTTGATGAGGCTTTGTCTAATTTTTTGATCTACATATTTTTTTGCATGGTCAGCACTATAACTTTTAAAGTTTCTAAACTTGTCAAATATCATGACTTTATCAATAGTAAAGCTCAACGATTGCGTTTGTTGTGCTTGGTCTAGCCACTGATAGTTAAATTCTACAAAGTCATCGGTCGTTACTTTATTGAACTGGAGTTGCTTGGCCCAAGCCTCACCTGAAAAATTCAATATTAAAATAACAACAGCACCTATAAATTTCACCACGAATCTTCCCTTCAACTTTACCTTTATAGAGCTTACGTTAATTTTTACTGGCAGGCTATTTTCTCGTTTTACTTTACTTTTACTGTGTTTAATATATATTCAAACAAGTGTTTTAATTAATTGTTTAAATTACCTGTTCGGAGAATGTAATGGCTGATTATCAAGTGCCTTTGAAAGATATGAATTTTTTGTTATTTGACGTATTTAATGCTGACAAGTTATGGCAGTCATTACCAACATTAGCTGAACGGGTTGACCGAGATACCGCTGAAGCTATTTTGCAAGGTTGTGCCAAAATAGCTGAACAAGAAATTGCGCCATTATCACGCAACGGCGACGAAACTGGGGTAACTTTTAATGCCGGGAGCGTAACTACTGCACCAGGTTATAAAGCCGCTTTTAAAACTTATGCAGAAGGCGGGTGGTCATCATTAGGTGGTGACCCTGATTTTGGTGGCATGGGTATGCCTAAAGTTATAACTGCATTTCATGAAGAAATGTTGTGTTCGGCTGATATTTCATTCTCATTATATCCAGGCTTAACAGCAGGCGCAGGATTGTCGTTGGCTAAACATGGTAGTGAAGCATTAAAAAATCGCTATTTAACGCGTATGTATGCTGGCGATTGGTCAGCAAGTATGTGTTTGACTGAAGCGCATGCGGGTACAGATTTAGGCATGATAAGAACAAAAGCAGTACCCCAAGCCGATGACAGTTACTTAGTATCAGGCACCAAAATATTTATTACGGCAGGCGAACATGATCTCACTGAAAATATTGTTCATTTAGTCTTAGCAAAATTGCCTGATGCACCTGAAGGTCCGCGAGGAATTTCATTGTTCTTAGTACCAAAGTTTCATGTAAATGATGATGAAACGATAGGTGAGAAAAACAACGTCAGTTGTGGCTCTATCGAACATAAAATGGGCATTCATGCTTCGGCCACTTGTGTTATGAACTTTGATGGCGCTAAAGGCTATTTAGTGGGTGAGCTCAATAAAGGCTTAGCTTGTATGTTCACTATGATGAATTTTGAACGTATCGGCGTAGGTATTCAAGGTTTAGGCGCGGCTGAACGCTCTTATCAAAATGCTTTAGAATATGCCAAAGATAGAATTCAAGGGCGCTCGTTATCTGGCGTAAAATCTCCAGATGCCCAAGCAGATTCATTACTGGTACATGGCGATGTCCGTCGCATGTTACTAAACATGAAAGCCTTAAATGAAGGTTCTCGTGCCTTGTCTACTTATACGGCAATGCAATTAGATATTGCGACATACGGTACAGGCGAAGCGCAAGCTAAAGCAGACCAATTAGTAGCTTTAATGACACCTATTGCCAAAGCTTTTTTCACCGATCTTGGTTTTGAAAGTACCGTAGCTGGTCAACAAGTTTTTGGTGGTCATGGTTACGTTAGAGAATGGGGACAAGAGCAATTAGTGCGTGATACGCGTATTTCACAAATTTACGAAGGCACTAATGGTATTCAAGCCATGGATTTACTAGCGCGAAAAGTTGCGGGTAGTAAAGGTAAATTAGTATTGGTATTTCTTGAAGAAGTACGCGACTACATTGCACAATGTAACAGCGAAGCTATGCAAGAGTTTACTCAACCTTTAGCGTCTGCCACAGATGAGCTTGCCAACTTAACAGAACATTTGTTAACGGCAGCACAAGCATCTCCAGAAGAGCTTGGTTGTGCCGCTAATGACTATTTACATGTTTTTGGTTACACCGCTATGGCGTATGTTTGGGCTAAAATGGCTGAAGTATCACTTGCTGCAACGGATGACAAAAACTTTCATGAAAGTAAGATCCGCACCGCACGTTACTATTTTTCAAGGTTACTGCCGCGTTGTCAGTCGTTGATCGCATCAGCTAAATCTGGACAAAGTGCTTTGTTTGATATTGATGAATCGCTTTTTTAATTAACTGAAGTTAAATAATTAAATCGGAATTTATACTTGAGCCAATTCATTAATTTGAATTGGCTTTTTTATTATTTACATTTTTACTCAGTTTATTTACTGACATAAAGCGATAAATTTAAGCCGATATGATTTAAAGAAATCCCCTCTATTGTGAAAATTACTGCGCTAAGATAGATACTTTTCTGTTTTCAAAAGTTAGAATATATAAAAGCTATTAACTTAGTAGCTCAATTCAAATAATGTGCGTTTACGTTCAATAGTGTTGGCGTATGTTATTCAAGTACTCAAAAGCAGAGCTATAATAGTTAAATACAGCACACTAAAACGCTGTATTTTCGAAGTTTTAGAGGATGCTTAAACTTTTAAATACATGGCGAAAAGGAAATTTTGTGCGAATTTTGAGTATTTTATTCATCCTAATATTATCAGGATGCACCAGTAAAGAGGCAAACGAAGTCGTAGAAGAAGTTGCTCTACCTGTTTGTGATTTAACTTATTCCCCTTACCAGGCAACCGTGACAGGTTATTGCCAAGCCCCTGCAGCAGACTTACCTGAATCACTAGATACAATTAATAAACGTATAACGATTAAACCGTTAAATGAAATTTCTGAAATTTTTTGGTTTAACAAGCAAATGAAATACTCACTGGTTAAGCAAGACGCTATTGCTCCACTTATTTTTATTATTGCTGGCACAGGGGCAAGTTTTAACAGCGCTAAGATGGTCAGCCTTCAAAAAAGTTTTTTTCAACAGGGTTATCATGTCATTTCAATATCTTCGCCGACGTTTGCTAATTTTATTGTTAACTCGCCTAACACTAAGTACATGCCGGGAGCTGAGGGATCCCCACGAATTTAACCTAAATTATCAATTTGTATAGCCAGCAGTGA